>Ga0182004_10000973_pt1 | contig 19775 bp, 13 predicted proteins | sample Sormic07211540_1_FD_120479 | JGI IMG/M metagenome (GOLD analysis project Ga0182004, IMG submission 120479) | Endophyte microbial communities from Sorghum bicolor roots, Mead, Nebraska, USA - 072115-40_1 MetaG | ecosystem: Host-associated > Plants > Roots > Unclassified | place: USA: Nebraska...
TAATAAAAAAACAAATTACATAGCTCGTCAGGAAACCGCAAGACAAATCTATTAAGCATAATTAATCTGTCATTAGCACATGTAGGTTACTGTAGCACTTAAGGCTAATCATAGACTAACTAGTCTTAAAAGATTCGTCTCGCGATTTTCAACTAAACTGTGTAATTAGTTTAATTTTTTGTCTACATTTAATGTGTCATGCATGTGTTCAAAGATTCGATGGGATAGATGAAAAAATTTTTGGTGGAGAACTAAACAGGGCCTTATTATAAGAAAAAAATATTATTGAATAATTGGTAGAAAGAATTCAAGTCATAGTGATATTAGGGCGTCCTTAAATGAGCCTACAACTACATAGGAGTAGCCACCTAATATAAGTTGGAGGCAGGAGAGGAACAAAAATAATACATTTGAGAGGATGACTGTGACCATTAGGCCTTGTTTAGATTTAAAAAAAAAATGGATTTTGACACTGTAGCTCTTTCGTTTTTATTTAACAAACATTGTCCAATCATAGACTAAACTAGGCCTAGAAGATTTGTCTCGTAATTTACAGACAAACTGTACAATTAGTTTTCGTTTTCATCTATATTTAGTGCTCCATGTATGTGCCGCAAGATTCGATGTGACGGGAAATCTTGAAAAGTTTTTGGTTTTAGGGGTAAACTAAGGCCTTGTTTAGTTCACCCCAAAAACCAAAAAGATTTCAAGATTCCCTATCACATCGAATATTTCGGCACATGCATAAAGCATTAAATATAGACGAAAATAAAAACTAATTGCACAGTTTAACTGTAAAATCGCGAGACGAATCTTTTGATACTAGTTAGTCCAAAAGTACACTACAAGATCACACGAGAAAAAGGTGTCACTTCAATGTTATTAGATGCTTCGAGAGTTATAATATTAGAGGTTTTATGAGGGGTTTTGTAGACTTTTTTTCTATGGCTATCTTTTGTAGGATTGTGAATTATTTTTATTTTTTTTCATAGTCAATTCATGGATAATGTATAGAAGTGAAACTAATTGTGAAAATAGGTTTCACTATCAAAATGGTTGAATTCCAAACCGTTACTACTACTCTATAGCTAACAGAGTGTTCCGAAAAATGAGTTTGATATTAGTGTGCTTTGATAAAGGAATAGAGTAGAGTCATCAATCTTGGGATCAACTATATGTCTGTTTGTTTCAAGGTGCTTATATCATACCTTTATAAAGGTCAGTATATGCATGTGTATATATGAAATATATGTTTGTACTGTGATTGAAAAATAAAGTTATGTTTCCACACAGTGGAGAAAAAGATCCAGAGTGTTGCTGCATTCACAAATTTCTGTGTGGCTCGTTAAAATTTAGCTGCTACTGTCGATGCTGATATGTTATAAGAGAAAAATATTATTCGTTTGTTGAAAAATAAGCACTAACGTGGTTATCCATGCAACATGTCGACGTACGTGTCGGCAGTGTTTCACACATGCGTGCATCGTGTATCGATATCGATCGTTCTTCCTTTTCCATCTCTTGCTTGTGTCGGCCAGCCAGGCGTACAGCGCCAGAGTCAAATAAACGGTGGTTAACCTGATGGATATATATGCATCATGCATGGCCTCACTGCACGCATGACGGCCAGAGAGAGGCGTTGTTTTTCAACAGCATTCCACGGTGTCAACACAGGACGGCGTTGTCCAAAAAAAATAAAAAACTCATAGGACGACGATGCAATGCAAGAAGCCAAGAATGGCAAGACGTGTAAGGCACACTAGCGAGAAACTTGTGCTTCACATGAGCCAGGGGTATGCCTCTGTATGCCAAAACATACCCAAGATTTGGAGAAAAAAATAATAAGTAGAGTTATTCTGTAATAGGTATCATTATTTTGTAATATTTCTTAATTATTTATGTCTCGAACTTATACTTTGGTTATTGTTATGAATTTATTATGGTATTTTTGCACTTTGGTTACTATTATGGATTTTTTATGACATTTTTGCTTCGAAATTTTTGGCATACCCAGTCACAAATTTCTGGCTCCGCCACTTCACAGTACAATTCCTGTGAGCGGGCTAGCTAGTGACCCTTGACAATCATGGGCCATCACCACCAAATGGGTGGATCTATCGATCGATAAGCAATTGGAGTGGATGCCAAGCCAAGCCAAGTGTGTGCTCCTATAGCTGGAATCTGGACCACGTTCATTAATTGTATATATGTGTGTTTGTTCAAAAAAAAAGCTGTTGTTGGGTGCCTTTTAAGCTTTAAAGAGGAGACAAACAAGCTATAGATACGGCCATGCAAGCATGTTCAAAATCATGAGGTGCTTTGCCTAGCGAAATCCTGATTAGTAGTACCATACAACTACATGTTCAAATTCATGACAAAACTGTATTATATAAAGTACTCCCTCCATTTCAAACTGTAAGCATGTTATGGATTTCTAGTATCTATATACTAGCAAAAGTTATATATCTAGAAAATCTAAAACAATTTACAATTTGAAAAGAAAGGAGTAATAAGCTCAATTTAAGAAACGATAGGGGAAATAATGTCATATATCATGAATGCCATACAAATTAAAATGGTCAAAGAATAAGTTTAAAAAAGTTTGAAAATGTATGGTTTGTCGTCTTCGAGTGTGCGGGAGGAGGGTGGGACTTTTCAAACTCAAATAATGCACTTAGCTAGTTGTTAGTTAATACTAACTAATTTGCAGGCATGTACTAAGGATGTGTTTGGATAATAGAATTAATTGTTAGCTAGCTAATTTTTTAAAACTTTAGGCCATTAAAAAAGGCTAATAGGTATGTTAATTTTTTAGCCAAGCCTTTAACTAGCTGATGAATCCAGAGTTAATATTTCTAACCCTACCTAGTCTAAACATGCCTTAAGCCCAGCATAACTAGAGTTATTGTAAATTGTAATCAGAGTCTATACCCAGCCAGACATGAATCAGGACGCCAAAGTAGGTTGGGCCGGTACCTGCAGTGCTCAGCTCTCAGGATATCCCCCAACTAACCACATCTGCATTGTTGTAAAAAAAACCACATTTACATTTGCCTCCCATGATCACGCGGATCCTCTGCGCCGCCCGCCTGCCTGCGGATGCTATCACATCCGTTGGATCGGGTGGATCAACGGTGGCCAAGGAGGGAGAGAGGTGTTCGGTGTGGCTGGTCTGCTCACCGGATGGGAGGCTCCAGCACGCACTGAGAACGTCGCTCTCGCTACGGGGACGTGCAAACCAGCGTGGAATTTTGCTTTTCAGTTTTCTCAACAAGAAAAAAAAAAGAAGCTTGCTATTGTGTTTTCGCACCTGAGCCCCTTCCCTTTTCCTTTTTCAACGTTTTCCATCTTGCCCTTCCATTCACTCTCGTTGCTAGCCACTTCTTTTTGCGCGTTTATTTTAGTTATTTATTTTAGTTATATGTAATTGCCTTCTTAATGCATTTTGATGCACTGGTTGCTGTTTATCGAGAGGACATTAGCTAAGGGTGGATATCTCAGGAAAACAATACATTTTCTACGGGCTCCTCCTCCCCAGGCAATGTATTGTTGTGATGCGATATTGCAACTGAAATAAGTGGCGGAACCAGAGACAATAGTGTAATATTTTTTAAAATGTCTTTAAATATATAATTATATATATTTTATCACAAAAAAAAATATAGTTATATTTGTTCGACCCTCTTTAATCAAACTCGCTGATTCCGCCAGTGACTGAAGTTGTTACTACGGAGTAGTAAGGGCCTGTTTAGATTGGAGATGAAAAATTTTTGAGTGTCACATCGGATATGTCGGAAGGATGTCGGGAGGGGTTTTTAGAAACTAATAAAAAAAATAAATTACATAGCTCGTCAGGAAACTAAAATATAAATATATTAAGTATAATTAATCTGTCATTAGCACATGCGGGTTACTGTAGCATTTAAGGCTAATTATGGACTAACTAGGCTTAAAAGATTCGTCTCGCGATTTCCAATCAAACTGTGTAATTAATTTATTTTTTTATCTATATTTAATGTTCTATGCATATATTCAAAGATTCGATGGGATGGATGAAAGATTCGATGGGATGGATGAAAATTTTTTGGATGGAAACTAAACAGGACCTAATTCTCAAGAAACAAAGCACAAGAACATCATTGCAATAATGTCAAAGTTGACTCATGAGGGCAGAAAAAATTGTCATGATTTCTCTGCAGCTGACTCTCTAGAATGATGAATCGAACTAAAACAGAAGAGAAAAAAGAACGGAACAAACTGGAAAGAATTACAAAAAAAATACCGACAAAGTAGGAGGGGGGAAACTGCAAGAAGAGAAAAAACTGAAAACTCCAGCGGCGTCGCGAGCGTGCTCTCCCCCACTTCCTTCCCACTCTCCCTCGTTCCCGGCCTCGCCATCTCCGCGCCGTGGCCGCCCGGCGGCCCAGATCCCACCGGCGAGCCACAGCATGGACCGTCTCCGGGCGGGGAGCCCCGTCTACGGGCGGCAGCGGAGCGGCAGCAGCACGGGCTCCTCCTCCCCGGGCGGCGTCTCCCCGTCGCACCACCGCTCCTCCTCAACCTCCTCCGCCGCCTCCGCCGCGGGCGCGGCCGGCATATCCAACGTCCGCCGCACGCAGAACGTCGCCGCGCGCGCCGCGGCCGCGAGGCTCGCGCAGGTCATGGCCTCGCAGAACGCTGCCGCGGCCGCCGGCGACGACGATGACGACGACGACTACGCCGCCGACCACCCGCCGCCGCCCCCTGGGAGGTTCGGAAGTGGCAGGGTAGCGCACGGCAGCAACGGCGTGTCCCTGCTTGGACGCTCCGCGAGATCTCCCTCCCCTGCGGTATTTTGCTTCCGGATCTCTTGCTCGTTGCCTTTGATGCTGCTTCCCTGCTTAGGAAACGCCCGTTCCGGGATGCTGCTATGCCCAAACTAGTCCAAATTGGTCAAACTGAGGTCAAATTGTTACGAAACCGTCCACGATTGGATGAATTTGCAAATGAAGATAGTTTCAGCTCGCTAGTGCTAGATCACCTTCTAGTAATGCTTGTTAAATCATTTAGAGATAGAATTGGGGGGAAATTGATCAGTGCAGTATGTTAGTGTCTCGGACTCTCAGCTCTACTCAAATTGCCAACTGCTGTTCTGTGGCTTTCTGCTAATTTGATCTCCTCATGTTTTCATTAGTTAGGTCGGAACATTGTAGAGCCACCTCCTACCGTCCGCTCATCATCGGCAGGCAGGCCAGCTGTTGCATCACGACCGACCACCACAGTGGTGCCACCGATCAAAACCAACACAACACTGCGAACCCCATCCCCTATTCCACCTGTGTCTGTGGAGCCTCCAGTGGATCGCACTCGGCCGAAAAGGTACACTTGTTACATTTCCCTCTCAAAGACGTGGAATATACGAACATGGAATATACAGTGTACGCTAAAAATAGACTAGTCTAAAGTATTGCATGATCAGTGGTACCAGTGTCCCAGCAAATGGTGCAAAACTAAGTGAATTTACTTGTTATACCACTCTTTGGAAGAAGTGATGCTAGTATTCCACTAACTTACTGCATCTGTCAGCTCTTGCTACGGGTTTAGTCTGAATTAGCATTTTTGTATAGTTGCATCAATGTATTGTCCCCAATAAGATATGGTCAAACAACATTACCCATAAATTAACCTCAAAAAATAAAAAAAAAAGAAATTTACAGTGTTTTTTTTTTGAAAGAATGACAGCACTAACATAAATTTGAAACAACAAGAAGATTTCTGTCCAGTGTGTACTGCTGCAGTAGTAAGCTCCTGTTGTTTTATCTATATAGAATGATTTGCATGATTGCTACAGTGGTCACAGTGTGACTTAAATCTCTCTCAACTAAATTGGGAGGTACTAGATTAGATCTTCTGGTGAAAATTGTCTTACTCTGTCCCCCAAAAGTGCATTTCTAGTTTATTTCCTAAGTCAAACTATCTAAATTTTGACCAAGGTTGGTAAGATTATCAAAATTATGACACCAAATAGGTATACTGTGAAAATATATTTCATGATAGATCTAATGATAGGTGTCTTAAATCTTGATAGTCTTCTCTATAAACTCGATCAAACTTAGGATAGTTTAACTTCGGAAAAAAATAGAATGCACTCTTCTTAGGATGGATGCCAGATAAACTCCTTTTCTATATGTTACAGTGAGTGCTGCATTGGTTTTGTTACAGTGGAAACTGGGATTAAATGTTGTTGCATTATCAATTGCTACTAACTTTGTTTTTTTTTTTTTCAACTTTTTTCATTCAACCCTCCTTTTCTCTTTAGATTTGATGCGGGGCTTCATAACTCGAGAGAATCAGGACTAAAAAGAGAGGCATCCACGCTTCACGATGAGGTGTTCCTTTTTCTCTGAAGATGACACATTTTTTTTACTCATTTTTTCTTATTTAACTGTTAGGGGTTCTGACTGTAACATCAAATACTTGAGAATGTATATCTGTGTCAAAGACTAATGCTATACTGTTATACAGCTTGATATGCTACAAGAGGAGAATGAAAGTGTTCTAGAAAAGGTGAAACAGCAATACCATTAATATACAGTGTAATGTAGTCATTGTTTCTATGCGGTGCTTCAGTAAATTATTTCTTAATCTTGATTGACAGTTGCGACTTGCTGAAGAAAGATGTGAGGAAGCTGAAGCTAGAGCCAAGGAGCTTGAGAAACAGGTGAGATAAGATCAACTAAAACCATGTTATATTTTTGGATTTACTTGCTTCACTGGGATACCTTTGATCATTTGTAAGATGTGGTCTGAGTCTATCTCTAATATAATTGAACCTGAACCTTAAAATACTGGAAGAATTTGGCCTTCCGTGCTGTGTAGGGTTTTATATCCATGAAATAATTGCCCCTTGTGTAGTGACTATATGCATGCTTGCTTAGGTCATAATTTCTTGTTATACAGGTAGCTGCTCTTGGAGAAGGAGTATCATTAGAAGCTCGCCTCTTGAGCAGGTTTGTTCTGTGTTTGAATGCACATGTTTTATAAATCCACTACTGGTCATGACAAACATGCGCATGCATACTGGCAGGAAGGAAGCAGCACTTAAACAGCGGGAGGTTAGTTTTCTTCTTGTGTTCTGCTATAGGTTTCTGTCATTCATATGTTATTATACTGCTCGTTTAGCCGATATTTAGATGCATATTTTCTCAACTGTTAGATCCTAAATGTCGTTTAATGTTAAAATGACGATAATTCCTGTGCGGAACTTCAATTTCAGCCTTACACTTTGTGTTGCCACTAAATATATTATGTTCAATTGTTCGTGCTAAATACTTGGTGCTTCGAAGTTTCCTGAAATAATATAGTATGAAAGCACATGAATATATATTTAAAAGCTGTTACAAAACTAAATAGCTGCATATAAACTTACTTATCCCTTAACTGCACTTTGATGCTAATTTTCTAACTCTTTGTCAATACTTCATTCATCCTCAGGCCGCACTAAAAGCTGCAAGAGAATCAAAGGATGGTAGAGATGGGGAAGTAACAACATTAAGGCATGAACTTGAGGTAAATATACTGCTGACAAATTTTAATGTCCAAATCTTTGTTTTATATGCTGCTTTATTCGACTCCTGTTGTTCACTTACCATGTTTTGAATAGTCTGCCAAAGAAGAGGTTGCATCAGCAATGGACCAGCTAAAGGAGGCAGAGTCTGAAACGAAGGCTCTCAGATCTATGACTCAGAGAATGGTCTTAACTCAAGAAGAAATGGTTAGCCTGATTACTGCTCAATCCTCCTTTTGTTTTAATGACATGGATTTTAATCTAGTTAGAACTTTATAGGAGGAGGTCGTCCTAAAAAGGTGCTGGCTTGCACGCTATTGGGGCTTAGCAGTTCAATATGGTAAGTTGCTTGATAAATCTTAATGGAAAAGTCTTGAACATTTTTCTGATTATGCTAACTAGTCACTAGACATTTAGAAAGGAGGTGCTTGTGTGGTACTATGGATGAGAAACATTCCATTTGCACATACACTATTCATTTTTTTATTTTTCTCTCTTCAAAGGCAGCTAAATAGCTTATTTACTGTGATTTACTTTATTGGATAACTTTCAACAAGATACCATGTATGGGTTTTCTAGCTGCTCATCCACTGATGATGTTATTATATGAACATCAGCAAAAAATAATTGTTCTTAGTATAGAGCAATACAACATTTTATGTAATTACTGTGCAATGTAATGACATAGCTTGTCTCTCAATGCTCATGCTTAATCTTCACACTAAACCTTAGCTAACCTGGCTGTCCTTAGTACTGTACGTGTATGGTTTGGCTGGCCCATGTCTAGGATTGGCAACCGAAAAGCAATTGGGCCTTGTGACCTTGTCTGAAAAATGAGCAGTATAGCCTGCCTGCATCAGGGGGCACTTAACTGCTGATGTTTTGTTTCCCACCTTATTCTTGATTATCTGATGCTTGATTAATCAACTTCAAGGTGTGTATCCTGAAATTGCGGTATCAAAATATGAACATTGGTCATCATTGGCTCCTCTTCCTCTCGAGATTGTTCTTTCTGCTGGTCAAAAAGCTAAGGAGGAACCTCGAAAACAAGGCAAGTTTGCATCCTTATAATATTTAAGCTGTAGATCTTAATTTATTCCATGCACCCAAATTAAATAATGGCTTGAAATTTGTTCATGCAGGTGAAAATGGTCAGGGGAGAAATAAACTTGCACGAGAAATGAGTGATGTGATGGGAGAAGGCAATATAGAGAGCATGCTTTCAGTTGAAATGGGCCTTAGAGAGCTTTCTTCATTGAAGGTGTTACATTCACTTCATTTTGTTTCTAACCAAGGCAACGCTGTGGTAGCTGTTACTCAAATGTAGAGGCAAGCTTCTGCGTAAGAAAAACCATGAGGGAAGACATAAACTCTCCTAATATCCTGAAACTGTTGGTAGGTTATTGTAATATCCAAAATTCCGAATGTAAAACTTAACATGCTGGTTCCGTTTTGCTTCTGCTGAAAGTTGGAAGGACTTGGTTGGACTTCTTACTGCTCAAAGTAACCCTTTTTTAATACAAAGGCTACTTAAAAGTTGGATAAATCAGTGAATCACAAAGGCTACAGGGGCTATTTTGCCATTATACTATTGCACACTTTATTGCCATTTGTAATTACTGGCTGGCTACTCTGGCATGTTAAACCCAAATTCCTGTTATTGTGATGTAGGTGGAAGATGCTGTTGTAGTTGCACTTGGCCAACATCGCAGACCTAGCATAGTTCGTCAGTTCACATCAGGTTTGCTGTTTTTGTTATATTTTTTTCTCTTCATTCCAGTGAAATTATAATTGCTCCATTGCTATAGTAAAATATTAATGGCACTGAGTTTATGGTTGGGCTTCAGATTACTTCCCTTTAATTTGCAATATATTTTTTTATCTTTTTTTTTTGAAAAACATGTGTTGTGCGAGATTAATGAAATTTGATGCATTAGTTATCGTCTGTTACACGTCTCATGGCAAGTTTGATGCCATCTAAAAATGCATGCATTTCATTTTCTTTTCAGGGGGGATTTTACTTTTAAACGCATCTATTTGCTTGCTTTCAGAGTTAGTAACTAATCAAGTTCTGGATCTTTTGTTTTCTACTCTCTTTTTTTCAGATTTCAAATCACCTGGTGAACCTAAATACTTGGAGGCATTTGGTACTACTTCCTCCACCTTGTCTAATAGGATTTCTGTGAAATTCCAGTTTTACTGTATTTCACTACATGTATCCAGAAGCATTTCAATCAGGTTTGTATGGCTTGAATTCAAAACTGAGAGTATTTCTTCATTTTGCAGATCTTAGCCCAGAAGAGGCTGAAGATGTTAGCTTTAAGCAGGTAAACCTTCAGCCATGTTAACTCAATTCTTCCACTATTATTAAACATGATTTATGGGATTTGTGCTAAATTCAGGCCTGGCTTATATACTTCTGGAGAAGAGCCAAAACTCATGGTGTTGAGGAAGATATTGCTGATGACCGGCTTCAGTTTTGGATTGGGCGCAACGCACAAGCTCCAAATTCTCATGATGCTATAGATGGTATGATGCTTGAATGTCACTATATTGCTGTTAAATTTACTGATCATCACGATGGTCATAGGGTGGACATAAATCTTTTTTTTTTTGAGGCGCATGAGTGGACTTAAGTCTCTGCAGTTCCTTTTGAGCATTTGACACCAAAGAATGATCGGGGCAGTCTTATTGATATTGAAAGTGCAAGCCACTTTTGTAGGGAACCAAAAGATTGCTTTAGATGTCTTTATGCATACACTAGCTAAAGATTGCTTTGCGAAATATGCCCTTCTATATATGCTGTCTATTCATTGGTTTTTCATGGCTTCTTGCATCAGATCAGTTATTCTGGTCCAAGGTGGCATATCTTTTACATTGTCTTCTGACTTCGGTTCTGTCAATTTTATGACTGCAGTGGAGAGGGGTCTAACAGAGCTGAGGAAATTGGGCATAGAGCAGCAATTGTGGGAGGGCTCGCGAGCAGATATAGATCAAGCTTCTTTGGCGATGGAGAATCAGTAAGAATTTGCTAATTTTCCATGGCTGTGTATCATCCCAGTTTTGGAGAAACGGGAACTTTGGTTCCCAGCAGGTCTCGGCCCTTTGCATCATCAAGTATCAGTCACAGAATAGTGCTCCGAGCTTGGGGTGTGACCGATGGACTTTGTCCAAATTCCGATGAGTTTGTGTAGTGCATGTGCAAGCCATTCTTCTGTTGTTATTAAAATAGCTTTGTGAAATGTGTAATAGCTTTGCGTTGGCAAGAGAAAACGATGACAACGACGACCTCACTTCCAGCAATTGTGAATTCTGTGATTATCCCACCTTGTTTATTCTCTGCTGTCGAGCTCAACTTCTCCGCACCAAGGAACGTGCGTGTTCCTGCAACAATATTGAACGAGATGATTTTGTATAATTCTCTGGGTAGTATGAGTTTTAACATTCTATAAAACCATCCCTGTTCAATCCTGCATCATCTCTGTTTTATGGTTGGTGGTCTTCCTCATCAAGTAAAGCAAAAGATGTAACGTTTGCATGGCGTTCCGCTCCCTGTCTTGCAGTTGGAAGGGCCACACTACAAGGTTAGGTCTGCTGTCTGTATTAGCACTCTGTTCTGGCCTTGTTTGTCCCATCTGTGTTTCTGACATGTTTGCACCTGCTTGATCAAGGTCAGGTCACAACTCGCAAGCGGATACCCGCCCTGAGTAACGCAAGCCTCCAACACGGCAGGTACTCTGAGAGCTGGGCTGTTCGCGCCGCCCATCCCTTTCGCTCGTCACATGCCCTCGTCACCAAACACGCTTACACGCAGCAGAAGAGTACCCAGCCCAGACTTGCATGCACGGACGACACATGCAGAAACATACCGCCGCCCTGCGTGCCTAGCAGCTGCATCCAGTATTCCCATTCATTCTCACTTCACGACCAAGACATGAGATGTGTATATGCTGTGCCCGTGCAACTCTCCAGACTGACAACGGGAGAGCCACAGACCCTGAGCACCAACAGTGCCCGTGCCGAATCTGTCAGCCATTCAGTAATGTTTTTTCAGTCATGGAGCGAACGGGATCTGATCAATCCGACAGCGGCCGTGTGCTATTTGGTTCGGTTTCAATGGGATCCAGCCATGGCCGGTTGCATTGCATGGCGTGGAGGGAAGCCGGCGACTCGGCTGGCCGGCGGCGATTGGTGAGGCGTCCTTGTACGTGGATTAGATGGGCTAGCTAGCAAGAATTAATCGCCCTTTGGCCTTTGCTGGAGAGGTAGAGGGGTCAAAATGGGTTTAGGGCCGTCACGGGAAGCCTGGGGGGTGCCGCTCGTCTTTCCGCTTATTTATTCCCCCAGCTTCCCTTTCATAGCTTCCGTCGCCGGGCATTCACCCAATGTTGCCTGCTCATTCCCTCGCCAGCACGCTACAGAGGCCACCCCACCCCTCCCCGTCGTCGTCGCGTACGGTTGGCGTTGGCTACTAGCGCTGCTGCAGGATCCCGCGGTTTGGTCGATCTGGTGGCTCCACAAGTCCAGATTCGTTCGTGTCTCTGCACTGTGCACTGTGCTGTGCAGTGTGTGTTTGTTTTATAAGCTGTACTCCAGCAGTGTTTTTTTTTTCTCATAACAAATCGTATTTTTAGCTATGACAGGTAATAATAATGCTGACCGACGATGAGGATGTAATCGTAAAGGTGCAATGTAAATGGACAGGTCTAGCTTGTTGTATACATGCATCTCTCAACTGCAAGTGGCCACTCAAATCAAAGGTCTTTGGGCCACAGCCCACACAGGCCGCACCACACGTGTCACACACTAATATACACCCTAAACCGCTCTTTTTTGACGGAAGGAATATTTTCTTATTTTTGATGCCGGTCCAACTTAAATTTTTAAAGACACTCATAGAGATAAGATATGCTTGTGTGCGTTTATATGGATAAGTGTATGCTGCGCCGCTGCGCCTCGATCTCAAAAGAAAAAAAACATAAAAAAAGACGTTGCGATACGTATAGGAGTGTATGGATACATGTTGGTGTATCTGGTTTTGGTTTGCTCTGTACACCTAATTTGAAGATGATGTAATGATAATTTATCTTTTATATAATTTATATTCATGTTATGAAAATTTTTTGAAGGTACTACTCTATATCTGCAAGTAGTATCTCTGATGGTGGCCATTTAAGAATAAAAAAATGGAGAAAGCTGCAACTGAACTACCACTGCCAGTAAACACCTGTCCCTCCTATAGGGACTAGTAACCTTCGCTACTGGTAACACCTGCGTTACTGCAATAGCTGTAGTTCGTATCCTGACAAAGCTGGATGCACCGCTTATCAATTAAAAAATATAAACAAAATCCTTAAACCAGATCACCTATACTATGTTCATTAGTTCATGGTAAAATACACAACTAACCACAGAACGTCTGAACTCTTGACCTCGAGTTTTTTTTTTCACGCGGCCGTGCGTAGCCCATAGACTAGCACACAGGGTAGTTTCCTTTCCAACCGCTTGACATGACATGTGCTCCTCCAATCCTAAAATGAAAAAAAAAACAGTGCAATTCTCGTTTTTCTGCACTCAACCAAACAATTTCAAATTTAAACACATTTACAAAAATAATATTTAGATTTATGATGCTGAAATGCATATGTAGATTTTTTTGGTAGTAACTTTACCTCTACAGATATAAATACTGATACTATTTTTTTATAAATTTTATTATTCTTTTAAAAATGATCCGTTATAAATCTAATAGAATTGTATTTTTTTTAGAACTTGAGGAAATACTTGTACCATCTAATGGAAGGAAACCATGACTGAATTCTTCTCTCTCCCTTTGCAGAAAAGAGAGACACCCGTGAGCCGTGGTAGGCAGGGCAAGCTTTTGCCCTTTTTTTTTCTCTCCTCTCTCCCAGTGCTAGTAGGCCTTGTTTAGTCCAAAAAATTTTACAAAAAAAATCAGAATTTTTATCGTATCGAATCTTGCAGCGCATGTATGAAGTATTAAATGTAGATAAAAATAATAACTAATTGCACAGTTTGTCTGTAATTTGCGAGACAATTTTTTTGAGCTTAGTTAGTCTATAATTAAATAATATTTGTCAAATACAAACGAAGGTGCTACAATGTTCATTTTGCAAAAAAAATTTGGAACTAAACAAGTCATGTTCCCGCGGTTTTACATTCTTCTGCGACCGATGTTTTTTTTCCCTGGCCGTTCCGGCTGTCCGGCAGCGTCACAGGATGCATGAGAGCTTGTAATTGGGAGATCCATACCGCGTTGCGTTGCTCTTGTGCACGCTCGAGGGGTTCAGCACACAGCAGGAATTGATTTCAATCATGTACCCTTCCCCTCATCTCCAAACCGTGAACAGAATGATCTCTCTTTTTGCTCCCTCGCCGTCGCATGCAGTTTCTTTCTTCATTCTTTTCTACCGGTTGTTTTTTTTTTCTTCTTCTTCTACTTTCTGGAGAATGGAGGGTGTGGGGATGGATTTCACTGCTTCAGTTCTCTACCGTGTCCGTGATGAACTAACTACAGGTACCTAGGCAAGATGAGATGGGATGGCCCTTTCCGATCTATTTCTATACCTCACTTCATAATTTTGTACAGCAATGTTCATGCCGTCTTTCCAATAATATAAAGGCCCCGTTTGGTTTCAATTGTTAAAGTTTACCGCTCGTCGCATCGAATGTTTGAACGCATGCATGCAGTACTAAATGTAGACTATTTACGAAACTAAAAACACAACTAGAGAGTAATTTGTAGATATATAGTATGATAATATAATATGATAATAACGTATGAAAATACGACACCTATAGATAGATTGGTATTTTTTTACAAACTATGAACGGATGCTGAAGGCCTGCAGAGCCAACGTGGCAAAGTATGTAACATGGGACAAAAAAAAAGTTTACTAATAAAATGCGTGCGTGTCAATCTTATAATTTGAAACAAATTGAATAATTTTTTTTTATAAATTCAGTCCAACTTCGACCCTTCAATAAAAAACAAAATGTTCTCTCTATTTTTGAGACAGGTGGAGTACGTGTCAATCTTGATATACGTTTTTTTTACCATCAAACGAACGATTCTTCAAGGCCTTGTTTAGTTCCCGAAAAATTTTGCAAAATTTTTCAGATTCCTCGTCACATCGAATCTTTAGACGTATGTATGGAGTATTTAATATAGATGAAAATAAAAACTAATTACACAGTTTGGTCGGAATTGACGAGACGAATCTTTTGAGCCTAGTTAGTCTATAATTGGATAATATTTGTCAAATACAAACGAAAGCGATACTATTTCTATTAGGAGCCAAAAACCAATGCAACAAGGAGGATGGGGGGACGGGCAAGGCAAGGCTCACTACACGCAAAGATAGCATAGCAGCAGCAGCGGGCGGTGCGGCGGCCGTTCCCGGTTTCTCCCTGAAAAAGATGGGATCGGGGCAGCTTTCCCGGCTGTGACTGCCGAAACAAAAGAAACCGATTTCCGATGCGACTGACAAGTGGCAGAACAAGCATTCTGAGCACAGCAGGCACGGAACGGAAACCTTTTCTCGGCGCCCACAGTCGCAGCCGGCCGCAGCGCTTCCGATCCTTTCGATCGATCCAGTTCTGATGGAGTAGTGTAGTACATCCATCCATGCTTGCATGGATTCCACATTTCCACGTCACCGCCAATCACACCAGATAATGCAATGCAACCGTATTTGTTGCAGCATGCAACATGACACGACATAGCGTACAACAACATTTGATTTAGAAAAAAAAAGTAGTGTACACGTACACCTTGTGGATATATTGTTCGCTTAAGCTTATCAGCCGAATCTGCCAGCTATTTAACAGTGTTTTTCTTCCACAACAAATTAGCCAACAGTACTTTATGACATAATCAAACGAACAAGATAAACAAACTAATTTGTGGCAAAGGCAGCGAGAGAAAACAAAAAACAAAATTTGTGCCAAGTATTTTTGACGTCATTTGACACACACAAGGCGGCATATGATACGACAAAACAAAACAGATCAACTCGTGTTTGCGAAGGAAGTTATTCTCAACTTTGCCAAAACAAAAAAAAAAAAGAATCACTGACCACTACTCCCTCGATCCTGTAAAAAGTGTTATTCTCTCTGATAAGTCAATCATTTTTAACTTTGCCTAAATATTATAAGAAAATATTAATATTTACGATGCATAATTAGTATTATTAAATAAATCTCTAGATATATTTTATAATAAACTTATTTGAGAAATAAATGCTATATTTTTATAAATCTAATTTAACTTAAGAAAGAAAGATTGACCACCACAAATCTGATATTCTTTTTGGAATGGAGAGTAGGCATTTTATTAGTTATTAATCCAGCTATAAAAGTAAGTGTCTCTTTGGAGGACAAGAATAATGTGCTTAGAGGATATCAAAGGATAGTAATAATTTTAAGGTTCAACAGAAGGAATCTATAATTTGGCTCATCAAAATGAATAGTGTCTAGATAATTATGTGGTGGTCTTAGCAAGCAATTATTGTTCACCAAATTAATCAAGGATGCCAAAGCTCATTCTGGATTAATCCAAAGATTATTATATTAACCAAATTGTTAAGCAATGCAAGTCACCACAATTTGGCTCACCACACGCAAAGCACACCACCAGCCGGCATCCCGGCCGGTTCTTGGTAAAAAACGAACAACCGATCGCCCGATCGGACCAGCAGCAGGTTTTCCGGCTGCCAAAACAAAAGGCAGCCAAGCAGAAACTGATGAAGCGGTCATATCCGGCCGTACACGTGTTCTTGCGCACTGGACAGGCAGGCCCTTTTCTTGCTGCTTGGAACGCAACAGTTTTGTTGCATCAAGGCACGGCATCACATCACGTAGAGACATTTTCTGTTTTGTTTTCTTAAAAAAAGGTAGTACACCTACTAATGTGTGGCCGTGTTACTGGGACGTAATGCAAAATCTTGATAAACTTTGTGGCGAAGTTGGTGAGAAGGAAACAAAACTGTGCCAAGCATTTGTGATGTGGCATAAGAGCAATCCTACGACCAAACAAATCAAATTGTATGTAAACAAATGAGGTATGATTAAGGCTACATATGTTTGACGGGGCTCCAAATAGTTTCGATTTGTGTGTGTGAAAGAGTCGGAGCCAATGAAGCTCAAAAATAGTGGCTTCAATGGCTCCTAGTCCATTTTGAAGAAGATAGATTAATGACATTTTACCATATAATTCACAGAGGAGCTAGAGCTAGAGCTATCTAGAGCTCTACCAAGCACGTGCGCACACACACATGTCTAAAACTATGGTTGTCTAGAGAATGTTTGACAAATACGAGAGCGGAATGAGATATTAAAGGAGATGTGGCGTGCATGGCAAGATATAAATTTATGAAATATTTTGGTAACGCTTATATCTTGCAAGAGTCGTTGCATAATGCACGTGTTTATATGATTTGCAGAACAACCGCCATACTCGTAGATTTATGTTGGTTGATTGTTCATCATGTCTACTTTTGCGACACCAAAAACGACACTTTGGTAGGTTCTCGTTAAGTAAAAAACTATTTTTATTGGTTGTCGGGTAACGCTCTATTAGGTGGGTCAACCCTCTTTGGTACGTGCACATGGTATTTTCATTGTTTGAAGCCTTCATAATGCAACAGAAAAGATAAGGTAACCGTAGCAGAAAAGACAATCACTAGAGTTTAGTTCCCTAACTGGTATCTAGTATAATAAACTATAAAGCACAATAAATTCCCGCTCATGCATGTTACTAAATCACTTGACCTAATAGCTGGGAGGATAAGAATGTGTTAGTGTAGCAGGGGAGAGAGGTCCAATGGTGGTGAGGTTTAGGTCCAAAGGATATAATGGATGGGAGGAAGAAGAGAATAGGGCATTTGCTACCTAAGTCTAACATTGCGACGTAATGAGACTCATTCCATGCATCGTATGTATAGTTACCATTTAAATATTGTAATCAAAACCAGTATTGAGATGAGTACATACACAATGGATCAAATTATATGATCATCAATACTAAAGCAAATAAGCAATGGTTCACTGCAAGCAAACCACCAGCACCGCCATTTGTTCTTCTTCACCGGGACTTAGGAGCTTCCAAAGTTGAGCAACAAACCGAAAGAAGCTTAACAAACACACATGCTACATATGCCAAACTACAGAAAGTTGCTGCACCTACGACAACAATATTACACTGCCAAAAAAACCTACAGAAATCGACAGCACGAAAGACGCACCCGCCTGCTAGCCTAACAAACACGCGTACTACATATGCCAACCTACTCATTCGTCGCAACGTAGCGACGCTTCATTCTAAAATGCATGCAACTTTAAGCTCCGGTACATGCATGGGTGATGGTTTCCACATCACTGCCGAGTGAGCCCTCATCTCATCTAATCAGCTAGCTGTTGTAACAGTTTTTGTTGCACGTAGCGTATCAATATGACACAACATTGTATTAGATCCACCAATGTCGCTTGAGGTAGTATAATAGTTTGTAAAACTTTATGCTCGAAACTTCATAGTTTTTTAAAGTAAAACTTTGATAACCTTTTTCCTTCTTGGAGGTAATATAATCTTTATGGCGTTTTTCTAAAAGTGTGGTGAAAAGGGTACAAAATTGCATTGTGCCGTGATTTAGAACATAACGCAAGAGCCATAGCCGTTTGTATGTGGAGCAAGTCTTGTTCAAGGCGAGGAAGCTTCCTCCCTCTCCCTTAGAGAAACGCAAATACTACTATCAGTAACGCAAACTTCTCTCTACGACTCTACCCTCTCTTTCTCTCTCTATCTCTACTACACCTCTCTCTCTCTCTCTCCGGGTCCTTCCTCCCCTTATAAGAGGCCAACCAGGGCCACGGCACTCTGTGTTGAGAGAGAGAGAGAAGAGAGAGAGAGAGAGAGAGAGTTGCCAGTGAGCCAGGATAAGTGAGGAGATCGCAAGGAGCGGAAGGCCGTGGCGGTAGCCATGGACGACTCGGCGGAGGCGAAGCTGGTGGACGAGATCGCGGGAGGAGGGGCGGAGGGGGACTGGGGCTACTTGGGCTCCGACGGGATGGGCTCCGGCTCCTACCCGGGCTACCCCTTCCCCAGGGACGTCCTTTCCACGCCGACCTCCGCGTCGCTGCTCCTCTCCATGGACCCCGCCGCGCTCTTCGACTTCAACAGCACCTTCCCGCCCTCCTCCTCCGCCGCCGCCACCGCCGGCTCCGCGTTGCCCGCCTTCCACGACTTCAACTGCATCAACCCCTTCGACGACGCCGGCCAGTTCCTCGGCGGTCCCCCGCCGCTGCCGCCGGCGGTGGCGGCACAGCAGCAGGGGCAGAAAGGTGGGTTCTTTGCGCCGCCGCCGGGCTCGGACTTCAACGACACCGGGATGAGCTGGGACGACGAGGACGAGATCGACCAAAGCGTCGACGCCTCCTCCATGGCCATCTCGGCCTCCATGGAGAATGCTGCGGGCGCGGCGGTGGGGGGAAGTGGCGTCGGCGGTGGCAGCGGGAGAGGCAAGAAGAAAGGGATGCCGGCCAAGAACCTTATGGCCGAGCGCCGCCGTCGCAAGAAGCTCAATGACCGCCTCTACATGCTGCGCTCGGTGGTGCCCAAGATCAGCAAGGTGATCGACCAGCCTCGCTCATCCATCTCCTATTTGTCTCGCTTCCCATCTGTGCTTAGTATGTGGAGTATTATGCTTTACCTATGCTGAGTTTTGTTATTTATCTATAATGGCGGTGCAGTAGGATTAGAGTAGGATTCTATACTGTGATATATTTTTCACTTCAGTATGTGTGGATTTCGGTGTTGAATTCTTGAACTGTCCATGTTTAGATCCAAAAGCCACACCTTTTGGTAGATCTATGGCATTCCTATGTGGCTATTTTCCTTTGCTTCAGCTCTTAACAGATAGCGCCTTCACACGGTCTTTTTCCATGGCAAATCATATGCAAAAGGCCATGTTCTTTTAATTACTCTTATGCTAGGCTTGTAAAATTTGATCATGCAACTCCTTTTGTGTTAGTACGAAATGGAATATGTTTTTTAGCTCCTTGTTGATGATTGGTTTACTGTCCAGCTATGGAATTTTTCAGTCATGCATTAATTTCTTGCCACATGGAATTTGTCATTTCTTATTACTTTTGGTGTTCTAAATATTCTTAGGCACGCCCTGATTCAGTTGTGTGAAATTAACAGGGCCATGCA
>Ga0182004_10000974_pt1 | contig 19763 bp, 13 predicted proteins | sample Sormic07211540_1_FD_120479 | JGI IMG/M metagenome (GOLD analysis project Ga0182004, IMG submission 120479) | Endophyte microbial communities from Sorghum bicolor roots, Mead, Nebraska, USA - 072115-40_1 MetaG | ecosystem: Host-associated > Plants > Roots > Unclassified | place: USA: Nebraska...
CCGTCTGTCCCAGAAAAAAAAATATATAAAAAATTGTGGACAAGGTATATAAAATAACCACCAAAAAAAAAAAACAAAAAAAAAAAAAAAAGAAAAATTTGGGACCCCCCCCCCCCCCCCCCCCCCCCCAATTTTCAGAAGGTTTTGTTTGGTTGTCTGAAGACAACTATTGGAGAATCTACAAGTAGTATATATGTACGTACTATAAATATGATAGACGCATTTTCCGATGGAATAAACATGCTGACTGAGAGCTTAGAGTTTTGTGGTTGGCTGGTTGCGTCATGGCTAAAAGAATTTTGCGACATGGCGACTGACGATCCCAAATGCAGAATCAACCTCAACATGCTCGGCCGTGTTATCTCATCTCGATTATCAACATGGATTTGGTTCGACAAAGGGGTTTGAATACCGAGGCAGGCTCCTTCGCATAATGCAACGTCAAAAAAATATTTTAGAAGCCAGAAGATCCTTACATTCGCCTCCGTCTTACCCTTTGGTGTTCTCCTACCATCTGTTATCTTTTGTTTTGTTTTTTTTTAGATTAACGAACTCGCCACTGAAAGGATAATGGCAAACCTCTAGCAAATCGTGACAAGTTAAGAATTTAAATCAGTTATGCATGTTCACTAAGAATTATAATCAAAGAAAGTATATCCACGCGTTAAGTTTTAAGGATTAAATGGCCACATAACCAGAAAAAGTAAAAACAAAAGTATGTTTCTACATCATGTTAATAATGTACATATCATGTTATGACTTAGTATAATGCAAAAATTAACCAAGAAATACTCTTAGTCCAGTCGCGGCCTTTAGTTTTCATAGGTAGTTTCTATGCAAAAAAAAAAACATCATGTGTAGAAACTACTGTTTTAATTAAGCTTCTCCATTTAACGTTTTACGTGTGGGCGCACAACATATGGTAGAAGTGTCCCAGCAGAATCAAGATTCATGCTCATGTGTGAATCAGCTTACTAAACCATTAGATTTAATAAGACCCTAAACCCTGAACCATAAATTCTAAACCTTAAACACAATACAACATAGTGCGAGCAGCATAGGCATGTAGCAGCATCAAGATTCACGCTGCCGTTTGGATGGATGGTCGAGATAGGCCCCCGACCAGCGACGGCCTAGTGGAATTTTTAGTGATCTCCTTCTAATTTTAGACACAAATTTATAAGGTAGGGTGGGTTGAACACTTTATTTTTTAGATATATTTTGTGAATTTCATCATTAATCTATATTTACGAGGAGTAATAGAAGAGCTAAGTTGATGTAGAACTTTTGTTTAGCCTCTCCTAAATTTTTTCCTGACTTCGTCCCTGCCCCCGACCACGTACACAAGCGGCGAGACTTTTCCCATGTCTCTGGTAATCTCTTTCTCTCTGCCGCTCAATCCCTTTCTCACACAGTGCTATAGTTTTTGCATTTCTCTGCTCAATCTCTTTCTCCATAGGTTGCATGGGACACCGTACCAAGGCCAAGCGCATGCCGTGCAAGGGTGGGTAATCACCAAGATGCGGCTCATTCCCTGGGGCTTGACCCGGCAACAATATGAACCAAAGTCGGTGAAGAAACTTGTTGTCTCTCCCTAAAATAAAATCGGACGTTTCTTGGCTTCATGGATGCAATGCCAAAGTCCTATATCAGGGGAGACATTGTTCATTCACTTTTGTCATTAACTTGGGTGCCACATCTCCAAAATATTGACTTGGTAACCCAGTTTCTTCATTTCACGTTGGGACTAGCCTTAGTACTTGTGTCTCTACTAGGTACATGTGTTATTACTAGTGAATTATGTGTCATTGCCAGTACATAAACATTAATCCAAAAAAAAACTCTCTTTTACTTTCTTTTCTATTAACTATCTAGCTATCATTAAAGAAAATGAAGCCAATCATCTTTGTTGCAACCCTAAGGGGGTGTTTGGCACTGCTCCACAAACTCCACTATGGAGCAGCTTCATAAAAAACTGGAGTTCGTGGATTACCTTTTAGGTGCTCACACAACTCCACTCTTTTTTTTCTCGAACTGGGTGCGTGAAGCTGAAACCGTTTGGCTAAAAAACGTGGAGCAGAGCTGAAAAACGTGGAGCAGAGCAGTCTCAAACACCCCCTTAGTACTCTTTCCATACTGATAATTATAAATAATTTTTAAGTTGTTAAGTTTGGAAATATAAAAATTAGATGAATAGATTTGTCTTGAAAAATATTTTAATGAAAAATATACCTATATCTTTTTTAATAAATATTTTTATAAAAATAAAAAATCAAAGTTATGCTTCGGAGACCAAGTCGCTGTCCAAAATGACTTGAGTATGGAGGGAGTAGTTGTTAAATTTGACTTAAAATGTTAACTGCAATTCAAATTTTTTTTTATCAAACATATTAAAAAAATAAAAGTGATTACTTCATATCAAACAAGATAGATACCAAACTGGGACAACCGATATGCATGCGAAGGACGTTGCGACCTGTTAAAACTAAAAGCTTCCACGGTTCGAAGTTGGACCCGAATGGCAAAAGGAGATACACTTATTCATTCTGTTGATGGATTGGACGGCAACATGTCAAGTTACATGAACCTACTTCGTATATAATATTGTTCAGGATCTCAAGGCTGAGAAGAACAATACCCGTAATTTCCGGGGTAGTTTCGTTCGCTGTCTGATTACTTCACGTTGATTTGCTCTGTTGAAATGATTGCTCACATTATATTATCTCTTCTCGACTTTCTGAACGTGGAACATACACGCAAGCATGTACAGTATGTAATGTAACTTCTATATATATATGCAGGTTATCTGTACCACTACGTACCAAGACGTGTTATTCAGAGAATCATTTGATGTGTTAGTTGGTTCATTGTTTGATTCGCTCAATTATCCTCAGAAACAATGGAATGCAAGTGATGCCGTGCCATATTATTGATGGTTATCCATTTTACGCAACAATGACGTTTGGCACAAGGGAACATATTATGCAGGAGTACATGTCAGCAGATTTATTTTGTGACGATGCGTGTTCACTATCAAAATGGTGGAGTTCTCCTAGTGTTTTTAGTTAGTAATAAAACACTACCACTAGTCAAACACTAGGAAATTCTCACTAGGAAGCATTTACTAAGGAAAGTTTATACTAAATTTTAAATGCTAAAACACTAGGAGAATCCCACATACTAGGAGAAATTGAAAAATCTGGTTGTGGTTGACATGCCCTCGTCTTGTATGGGGTATAGGACAAACTGTCATATCTATACGATGATGAGGTAAGCATGTTCGCTTAAAAATCATGGTTGAAAGTATTATTCACTAATTTATTATAAAAAAACTGTTAAATGGCTGACAGATTCGACAAATTCTCAAGCGAACATGCTCGTGGCAATAGTCCCAATATGCATAGAATTCAGGGGATGCACGTAAAAAAATACAGGACACCTTCGATAGCATGTAGTATTGTACACGCTCCACGTGCCTTAAATACTTTTGACAATAAAGTGAGCTGACCACTCATATATCTATTTTCACTATTTCATTTTTAGGGCGCCTTCGATAGTACGAATTATCCCTTGATTGTTCTAAAAATGTTATGTTTTAGGATTTGTCAGACAAATTCGTGGAGGAGAGAAATAACTTTAGTACCCCTATGTTTTAGGAGATTTCCTTTAAAGGGTGGATGTCACTGTTGAATTTCTCAATTAAAGGGTGTTGCATGGATGCATTCAGAGAAAGTGCATGTCTAATATCTAGAACATCAAGCTTTTGAGACAATTTTTGAATCACATATCAAGTTTTTTTGGGACGAATGGTAATTACTAGCTCTAAGGTATTTTCTCCAATGATATTAACTTTTAGCATAAATCTTATAATATAAATATCCTCACATGACAAGCTTATATGATTTTAAAGTGTGTGCATAAGACTAGCTCGTGATCAAAAGATAACTTCTCTCTTCATTAAAATATAAAACAATATGCTTTAAGCTAACTCATAAGTCATAAATCATCCTTGGAGGTGACCTTAGGGAAAGGACAATAATGTTGCCTTGTTCACTTATATAGCATCCATGTTGAAACTTGTCTGTAGGAGATTTTAAAATTTTAATTCATATCCTACGATAGGTCATTTTTAAGTTTATTCATGGTAATTTTTAGTGTAGTTTACATTTGCGTTAAAGAATACTCCGTTTGTTCCAAATTTACTTGACCATAAACTTTGTTTTTTTTTTGGATTTTTTATATACATTAGTTTTTTTGTACACCTAAATATAGACTATATTTAGATACACGATGGAAGTTATGCAAGAAAAGCTAGAATAATTTATAATTTGAAATGGACAAAGTATATTAATTCACACCATTATCTTTGAAACCATAAACTTTAAAAATCATTGTTAAGAATCCGATGTATGGCAAGCTTATAGTTCAATAGTGGCATTTAATAAATAAATATAACCTACAGGGTCAAAAGTTAAAAGAAAAGCATCACAGAAGAGTTGGTTATCCTAGCTTGACAGTAGAGTTTCACCGCTTTTATTGACCTTTAATAAGGTGCTCTTGCTCATCTCTTCCCACTCAATTCAATCGCTTACATCGTCATAAGACCAGAGAGCCTGGTTAGAGATCTTTTAGTTCTATCTTTCTTTCATATCATTGATTTATAATCTATTTTTATTTCTACTCTCTCTGTCCCAGAATATAAGGGTAATTTCATCAGACAAAAATCACACAAAATATGGCTCTTAATTTCTCCTATAATATAGTATTATTATTTGCTCACGAATCAATATATATCATCTTAGAGACACTTTGAATATAAATATATTCAAGTTTTTTGTCCTGAGTTTGAGCATAATCTGAGTAATTTTTTTTCGACTCACATACACGAGCGCACACTCATCCTTATGAACGCATGTACGCACACCCTACCCCTACCCCTACCCCTATAATCTGAGTAATTGTTAGCCAAGGTTTATAAGACTTGACTTTTCACTGCACAAAATTGGTTTTATCATTCCAAGATGGAGAGTAGTAAATAACAAGATGGATGAAAGAAACTATTGTGTTCAATCAAACATCGCAAAAAAATTGATAGTGAGAGACACGGCAGGAATATAAGGTAAATTTTCAGTACCTCACACGAAACCTCAAAAATGCTGAAGAGGCTAATCAATGGTTGGCAGCCAATACACGTCAAGACTAATTTGTCATGGATTAGCTAGCTAGCTAGGATGATTAGAAGGAGGATCAGAAATTAAAGACGGGTCGATTTAAACCAGTAGTACATCTCTGATTGTCTCCTTACTTATTACAAAAGAAAAGATGAGGAAAAGGACACGTTGGATTGTGACCTTACACTTTTTGACACACCATCTCTGATCTCTCCCCTTCCCAAAATCCCAGATTGAAATTTCTCCTCCTGCAATGCAAGGCGCTTTCATTTCATAGCCCCCACCACAAGACCAAGATGCATGCCAACCTGACGATTCCGACGTCAGCACTCGTCTGTTTTCTCTGTCATATATATCGGTCACACTAGCATCATTTTTGTATTATTATTATTGGGGTGTCCTGTTGCGAAAACAATGTGCAAATTTATGTCGCTGCCCGTGCGTAGATTGGTTGCATGACAGTGACTACACGTCTCACACTAAGGCCTTGTTTAGTTTCTAAAAAATTTCAAGATTCTCCGTCACATCGAATCTTGCGTCACATGCATGGAGTACTAAATTTAGACAAAATCAAAAACTAATTATACAGTTTGCTTGTAAATCGTGATATGAATGTTTTGATCTTAATTAGTCTATGATTGGACAATATTTATCACAAACAAACGAAAGTGCTACAGTACCCAAAACGTAAAATTTTTGCCAACTAAACAAGGCCTAAGTCACTAATCACCCTTCTGGCTTGTAGAAGACAGCAGGAGAGATCATGTGGTGGCTGGCTTGCAAAGATTTGCCTCACGTACTGCTGACTGCTGTGCAATGCAAGACGGCGTGTCGCCCTCGCTGTACAGCCGGCTACACACTTACCCATCGTCGGCACGACGGCACCTAATAATAGTGGACCTGATTATTGATGTATGTACTCAGATAGCATTTGTTGTACCTAAGACTTTGTTTGGTTTCTTCCGGTAAAGTTTAACTCCTGCCACATCAAATGTTTGGATATCTGTACAAAGTATTAAATATAAATTATTTATGAAACTAAAAACACAGCTAGAGAGTAATTTGCGAGGCAGAATCTTTTAAGCCTAATTAGTCTATGATTAGACATTAATTGTCAAATAAAATAAAAATGCTACCGTGTCTATTAAACTTTAACATCTCCAACGAAACACCCCTAACAACATGCATGTTTATTCTCTGTTTCAGGTACGGTGCAAATGGAAAAGTCACCTACACCTTGTTTAGTTCGCAAAAATTTTCAAGATTCTCTGTCATATCGAATCTTTGGTCGCATGTATGGAGCATTAAATATAGATAAAAATAAAAACTAATTGCACAGTTTACCTGTAATTTGTGAGATGAATCTTTTGAGCCTAGTTACTTCTTGTTTGGACAATGTTTGTCAAATAAAAACGAAAGTGCTACATTGACCAAAAATGAAAATTTTTGCGAACTAAACAAGGCCTAATTCTACAGGGTCTGGACGCGGGGTTCTCAGAAGCAGGAATGGAAAAGATCGACTCGTGATTAGATTTGCATGTAATGTACAATCCTATATCAATTCAAAATGCAGGAAAGTTTCCATTGTTTGGCCTTTGGATGCCATATAGGGGAAAAAAAGAATTCTAAGAAAGAGATAGACACAAAGTAAAGTTTCTATAAGATCTATAACCTCATGCTAGCTAGTTTTCCTCCGAAATTCCTATGGTTTCATACATCTAATAGTAACCAAAAGAAACTTCGTAGGATATATAGGAAACTTAACTGTAGAATTACAGTCCTCCATGGTCACACACGTCTTGCGGGCGCAAAAGGTGCTTTGGAAGGTTTGTGCGCTGGCCGAATACAACTTTTTTTTTCTATTGGCTCTCTCTACACGGCCGTTGCAGGACAACAGATTCGTTAGTTTCGACACAATCTGGAATCTGCTAGTAGCACTTGTGCCCTTTGCGATTAGGATAGGGAGATGACGGACAATCTTCTACTGATCAGATGCTCTCTAAGGTCAGTCTCAATGCATGTTTCATGAGAGTGTCATACACATTAAATAGGATGTCACATAAGCAATATTGCTGATTTGGTAGAGTCATTAAATGAAGGAGTTTCATTAGATGAGAGAGGAGTTTCACCTCCATGAAACCCATATGGCTCGGTTACCATTATGCATTGAGACTGGCCCTAGCAGGGAGTCGTGGTTACGCATACTTCGGCCTCTGGTGCTGCTTGTCCTTAATGCCAAACAACAACATTGCGATGATGCGATCGTGGAATGGTGATTAGCAAGTAGGGAGAGGATTAATAAGAGCGCCCGCAAGGCCTTCGATGCTCTAGCAGTGCTGGTACTTTGGTCTATTAATTAGGAAGGAGCCAGTGTGTTTGATAACTCATGAAACACGGTGACCACGCGCGGGTGCTCAAGATAAGACAAGAAGCATGTACCTAAATTATGGCATGGTTCCTTCCGTTTCAGGCATCTTTTCACAGTTTTAGCATATAGCCCTTATTTTAGTTTTAGCCTTGGAACATTACAATTTCAGAACAACTTGACAGGAAATTTCAAAAAACAAAAGATTTTGCCAAAACTTTCAAGGAACACCATAGTTGGTGCACGATTAGTAACCCTATAGGGTTCTTTGTTAAACAAAACTATTGGGTTCTCTATGACATCTTTTGCAACATTAGAACTGGGCAGTTGAATAATTGGGGGAAAACATGTACACTCTTGCTTGATTTTCACCATAGACTTAAATGGTATAAAGAAAAAAAACCAATAACTCCACAATAAAAGTACGAGAAAGCTATAGAACACCTTTTGGAACCCTAGATCAGCGTGGGAACACGGTGGAAGCCATCTGATCCAGTGCTCTGCCGACCACGCGGTTCCTTGCCCCCTCCCCTTCGACGGCGGCGGCTCCTTCCTCCCTCTCCTCCGGCGACGGCAACGACAACTGTTGTGGTCGAGCTCCCGGGCGCCGATGAGGTAGGCGTCCATTCCTCCTCCTCCGGCCTCCTCCTCATCCACCAGAGATGAAGACGACGATGGCAGTGGGTAGGGTTCCGGTGAGCTCTCCCCTCTTTTTTCTCCAACTCCAGCGCCGGAGGAGGCAAGCAACCCAGATGGTGGGGATGGTGACCGGGCTAATTAGGTGAGCTAGCAGTGGTAGAGGCGATCGGGGCTAGGTCGGGACGGGAGAGGCTCATTGGAGCTAGAGAAGATAGCGGCGAACGAGCTCGCGGGAGCTAGAGAAGATGACGACGATGGGGAGATAGAGGGGAAGAGGGAGGCCACCGTGGGCTTTAGGGTTCGCGCGGAGCTCTAGTGAACTCTAGCGCCCACAACAGAGACCATGCGGACGAGCACAAATAGTACAAAGGAAAAAATGGAGCAGGAGAGGAACACACGAACAGACTCTAAAAGTATCACGTGCCCATCATGTCGATGTAAGTACATAATGCATCAAAAAACACTCCTGGATATTGTTTCTCTAAAATATCCCCATGACATTTATGCAGAGTAGTACGCCTGGTCTGCACGCCATATCGAACATCTCGTATATAGTTATTTTAATTTTTTTCCTCCCGAGAAAGAAGAAGAAACCAAACGTTATGGTCACCGTGCAAACTTATTATTGCAGCACACTCGTCTGCGCCCACACACACACGGACCGGCGAGCCTCCATTTCTTCTGAATTCTGAAACGCCCACGGCTTCCTCCCTCTGTCTGTCTGCCTGCCTGTCCGAGCTGACGGACGGACGGTTTGGTTTTAAAAGGGCCCGTGCGGCGTAAGGATTCTCGGGTCGGGAGGGACGGGAGCAACCGCAGTGGAGACATGGGCATGGCCCCTTGCATAGGGGTTGGGGTTGGGGTTGTGCCGCGCCGAGGAGGAGGAGGAGGAGCCGGGAGGCGGTGACGGACGGAAGCGGAACAGAAGGCGCGTTTCTTGCTGGGCGACCGGCCGCCTGGTTCCCGGGTCTTGTTGCCTTGTTGGGCGGGTGCGGGTGCGGGCGCGGGCCATCCATCATCGCCTTCCGCGCGCGGTTCTTTTGGCTGCCACCGTCGTCCCCGCCGTGGGTCGTGGGGTCGAGGTGGAGGTGAGGAGAGCTTTCCTTCCCGTTTCACGGCGGACTTCTTCTTCTACTCCGCGCTCTCTTCGAGTTCTCTTCTCGCGGACTCTGCTCTGTTCGCTCTTCTTTTCTCGGCGATTTGCGAGCGTTGGTAACCGAATTGTGTGGTTTCTTGGTGATTTTTGCTTTCTTTCTCCGGGACCCATACCCAAGTGAAGTGATTCTGCTTCTTCTCTCGGTTCCGATCGACGGGTACACACATGAACATGAGGATTGATGTGCGATTGAATTGGGGCGGTTAAGTTTGGAGATAAAATTGTTAAAGGCTTCTTTTTTTTTCCCCTCGAGCCGATAAGCATTGGATTAGTTTGTGTTCTTTATTATTATTATTGTTATTTAGATTAGTTCGTGTTCTTGAAGGTCCTGCTTCGAATCGCGTGGGATACTAACTGTTGCATATGTGTGGCTCAACTTTTTCTTGAAGGTCCCGCTTCGAATCGCGTGGGATACTAACTGTTGCATATGTGTGACTCAACTTTTTGTCTCTTTTGGTTTCAGTGACGATCGTCAACTTCAACACTTCCGGCGCTCGCTGCAGTGTGGCAGGGAGAAAAGTAGATAGGGCACGGAAGGATCGGCATTGGGTCGCGTAGGAGATGGACCGTCGGAGCTGGCTGTGGCGGCGCAAGTCGACGGACAAGAGCCCCGCCGAGACCGAGACCTCGGCGTCCTCGGCGTCCGAGAGGATCACTGATGAACAGGTGCACAGTTTTTTCTCCTCGCTCCTTTTCTCACCCTAGTATGCAGAAACGTTCATCATCCATCTAGCCATGTTCTGAGTTCTGCATTTCTACAATCGTGCTCAATTTTAGGGAAGCGTATGAAATTCATTTCTCCGTGTTTTCGGCGCGTCTAGTTCAGATACTGACGAATTCAGTTCAGGGAGGAGGGAGGTGTAAATCAGACAACAGTAGAAGTCTTGGCATTGAAGAATAATAATCCCCAGTGTAGGAGTGAACCACAAGCAAGCATTTCAGGGCGTTCATTTGACTTTCCCAGTCCTGCTACTGCAGTCCTTCAGTTAACAGGTCATGTAGCATGTGCAGTGCATGTGACTATGTGAGTGAGGTTTCATTTCATCCAGTGCCAGATCTGCTGGGCCTCCCTTGTAGCCCTGCTAATCTATCACCATTCACCAAGTTGCAAGTTTGCAACACACAAAAGTCTCCAAAAATCCAAAGCTCCAACAGAGCGAGCTACACTGGTATTTCCGACTGACCGGACAAATTCCTTGCTGTTCCTGGCCTAATTCGGATGCTGTGGCAGTATAGGGACCCCTGTACTGTATTACTTCTGATGTTTCAGCAATTCTGTATGTTTCAGCAATTCTGTATATATAGGCTTAACTTCTTGCCTGCCAAAAACAGGATCGTTGCACGAAATACGGCGTTAGCCGTAGACCTCCTAACAGCAAATCAATCATTTGGGCAAAGGCACACCGACCGTACTCATCATCTACGCGCCCACATGGCACTGAGGGCCAGCAAGATTCAGTTTCTCTCATGCTTTCCTCCTGCATGCATTGCTGTTGTGGGCAGCAAAGCTACAATGCTGACCAGATCCCTCTGTGGCTCTGTTCATGATCATGTGAGAATTCCATCATCCATTAGGCCACTGATAAGGGTTGTGGGGGGTAGAGGACGAGACCGGCAATGCTGTCCTGGTGGTTTCCATATCCATGCCAAGGTAGGCTTGGCTCGGCAGGGCAAGCCCTACCTGGCCTGGCCATTGCCGGCCCTGCCTGCCCATTGACATTGAGGATGATGTGGGTGTTGGTTGGGACTCGCTTTTCCTCTGACAACATCATGGCTAGGCTTAGCAGGATGCGTCTCCTGGTCTTTGGTTGGTTGGCCGTTCGTCCGATTCTTCCATGTGCTGCAGCTGCACTGCTACATGCCCGTGGTACACAACCCAAATGGCTCATCCTGTTGCTGCTGCGTGCTGGCACAGAGCAATCAAGATGCCCCTCTCTCGTTCTTCCAGCTCTGGTCCTGTGCTGGGCGGTGCATGACCGAGTACCTGGCGCCATTGCTCCTCATCTTTGACCGGAGCTGGCCTTCTCTCTCTGAAGTCTCCAATGGTAAGGTGGTACTGCGAGTCCTGCTGTTTAGAAGTTACTCCCAGAGTAATTGGGATTTATGGAGTTGTGCTTGTGCTGAAAGTTGTGACTGACAGCCTTTAGCCTGTACAGTAGGCAGGCTAACATGGCCCCGCGAAAGTACCATGCCGTCCATTTCGATGCGACGGTGTTCGGGACCTGATAGATTCTGGCAAAAATTTCTAGTGCTTCCGGTGGAGGATCCCTATTGCATTTACTTAAACTTCAAGTCTTTCAACCATCTCACTGTTGTGTAATAGTATTTCAAGTCTTATGAAAACAAATTCATATAGTGACCGAAGTTTGAGATGGGTCGCATTTTTTTTCTCTACTACTTGCGGCAAAATAAGCAAGTTAATGTGCAGGATATTTGACGGTTTTGGTTTCTTGATCAGGATACTGCCAAGAGCTCTCCAAATTCGACTCAGTCGCCGGAGATTACATCGAAGGAATTGGAGGACCAAAACAATGTGAAGGTGAAGGTATTGAGTGAGAGGCTATCATCCGTGGTTCTGGATATCCGTGCAAAGGATGATCTCGTGAAGCAGCATTCCAAAGTTGCAGAGGAGGCCGTTCTAGGTACGGTCCCTCTGATATACTAACAGAGTGAATCAGGGAATTGCAGTTTCTGAACATAAAAATTCAGATAAATAAATCTGAACTGTGTTCCTTTGTACTAGGATGGGAAAAGGCCGAGAAGGAGATCGCGTCACTGAAGGCGCAGCTGAACGCTGCAACGGCCAAGAACTCTGCGCTGGAGGACCGGCTCGTTCACCTCGACGGCGCCCTCAAAGAATGCGTCCGGCAGCTCCGGCGCGCCAAGGACGAGCAGGACCAGACGGTGCAGGACGCGCTGGCACAGCAAGCGCGGCAGTGGGAGTCCCATAAGGCCGACCTCGAGCTGCGCATCGTCGAGCTCACGGCGAGGCTGGAGGCTAAGTCCGAGCGCTCGGCGGTGGCCACCACCGATGGCAACACCGGTTCCAGGCTAGCCGCACTGGAGAAGGAGAACTCGGCGCTGAAGGTGCAGCTGCTCGCCAAGACGGAGGAGCTGGAGCTCAGGACGATCGAGAAGGAGCTCAACCGGCGGGCTGCGGAGACGGCCAGCAAGCAGCAGCTGGAGGGCATCAAGAAGGTGGCCAAGCTCCAAGCTGAGTGCAGGAGGCTGCAGGCTGCGGCACGGAGGCCCCCGGTCAACGTCGAGCTCCGGCGATCTCCGAGCTCGGCCGGCGCCGAGTCGGTCACGGACTGCCAATCCGACTGCTCCGACTCATGGGCCTCGGCCCTCATCACCGAGCTCGACCAGTTCAGGAACGACAAGAGCGGCGCGAGCACACGGACCGCGAGCCTCGCGGCCGCGGACATCGGCGTCATGGACGACTTCCTCGAGATGGAGAAGCTTGCCTCCGCCAACGGCTCGTCGAAAGGCGACGCCGTCGAGGACGCGAGCGGTCAGCTGTCGAAGCTCGAGGAGAAGGCCAGGAAGCTGGCAGCCGAGAAGGCCGAGCGGGAGAAGGCGCTGCACGAGGCTCAGCGCGAGCTGAGGACTTGCCGCCACCGGGTAATGGTTGCTGAGGAGAAATCAGCTGAGCTACAGCGGCAGCTGAACCTTGCCAATGGCGAGAAACACGCCATGGAGGCCGAGGTGGAGGCTGCTGAGGCGAAGAGAGGAGAGCTCGAGGGCAAGCTCGAGCTCGCCCGTGCCGAGATCGCGGGCTTGCTGGACAAGGGGCGCATCCTGGAGGAACGGCTCGAGTCCGAGAAGGCGCTGACGCTTGAGCTCGCAGCCAAGTACCAGGACATGGAGGCGCTGGGGGCAGAGAAGAGGGAGTTGATCGCTCAGCTGGAGACGTCACGGTCCGAAGCCAAGAAGCTCAGCGACAAGATCGCCCTGATGGAGAGGAAGCTGGAGGTGGAGAAGGCCTTGTCGATCCGGCTGGCGACGAAATGCCATGGCATTGATGCTCTGGAAGCAAAGAAGAAGGGAGTCGAGCTGGAGCTGGAGTCGGCACTCGAGGAAATCGCTTCGCTGCAAAAGAATGCCAGTAGCCTGGAACTGCAAGTCGAGGAAGAGAAAGCGTCGTCTGCTGCACTCGCAATCCGGTGCCAAGAACTGGACGAGCTTCGATCCCAGCTTGAGTCTTCAAATGCACAGATCGTTGATCTGAATGAGAAGGTTAAAATGCTCGAGGACGTAATCGAGAAACAGAGGCCAGTGACGACGGAGTTGGAGTCTCAGCTTCAGTCGAGACACGCTGAAATCGGTAGCCTGAAGGTGGATATGAGCCTGTTGCAGAAGAAGCTGGACAGCCAGAAGAACCTGTCATCAGCTTACATATCTGCACTGGGTGCTTCTGAAACTGAGAAGAAGGAGCTGGCTAGTCGGTTCGAGCTCAGAGAGAAAGAAGCCGAGGAATTACGTGGGAAGATGAGCTTGCTGGAGGAACAGATCCATAAAGAGAGGGCACAATCATCCGAGTTTGCGGTAAAATGTCAGAAGATGGAAGAACAGATGTCCTACAGATCTCTTCTTGGTCACCAACCAGTGAAATCTGTGGCAATCAAAGATCTTCAGATCAGAAAGGTAACTTCCATTCCAACTGGCACTTCACTGCCATTCATTCACTTGTCTAATTATTTTCGATAAATTCTGGTGGTGATTGGGTGGCGTTACTCATGAAATTCTACACTTTTTTTTTTTACAGGAGACAGAGCTGGCCAAGGCTGCAGGAAAACTAGCCGACTGCCAGAAGACGATAGCTTCACTGAGCACCCAGCTGAAATCGTTGGCCGATTTCGATGAACTCCTCCCTGAAACCGAGACCAGTGGCACTGACTCAGCCGAGGCCTGGCACAGCGATCTGAAGCTGATCCATCCTGCAACTGCAAGTTATCCCACACAGATTGGTTGTTTGGCAGTCACATGATTCACTACCCTCGTTGGCAAGTGGGGCAGCGAAACTGTTTTGGCTTGGCTTCCGCCGCATGATTGCTGTGATGAGATTGCCATGATCTTCCACCACATGTCATATATAGTTAAGTTAATAGTTTATAGGTGAGCAAATGTTCATATGCATGCTGTTTATAGAGTTGGTTGGTGAAGCATCAAAGGAACTCATATTGAAGATTATCTTTGATCTTCCCATTCTCGAACGAAATGGCTTTTACCCGACATGTGTTTTCCGTCTATCTATATTTAGCACGAGTGGATTGTATAGTGAACGGAACATTCAGTCAAAAGATCTAAAAACATCATCATTGTCAGAAGACTCCAGAAACACACATGTCATGTCAATCAAAGAATATACAAGTATAAGAATAAAAAATTAGGGCAGGTTCATATGACCAAGGCACGTTTCCACTCCACCGGACATGCTACCATCTATTGAAGGCTTAACTTGAAGCCAGGCAGCCAGCCACACCCCTACGCCGAGCCCCAAGCCCGAACCCTATATCTTGTCAGGGGGCAGCAGCACAATAGCGGAAGACACAAGGAGATCGTCTCTGGTGGCAATCCAGCTAGTGACGCATATGCAGCCATTCAAATATATATATGGACGGTGAAATGCCCTTGCAGGGTTTCATAAGGGATACGCTGTTCAAAGTACAACACAAAACTGTGTAATTCTGCAAAATAAAGTAAAAGGCAGGTAATAAGATAAATGATACATGTTCTAGGCGACCAGCTGTTTCTTGCTCTTCTTCTTCAGGCATTTGCTTCTTTCTCCAGATTTTCTTCTGTTGGGACTGCACATTTCACCATCGCTGTCTGGCTCCTCATCCTGTTCAATAGCTCTACTCTTCTTTTTCTTCTTTTCTTTTCTGGCATATATTTCACCATTAATATTGCTATGGTCGACCACTCCAACTTGTTCTTCATCCTCCTCAATTGTTTCACTCTTCTTTTTCTTCTTTTCTTTTCGGACTTGAGCCTCAGTCTCATCCTCTGTTGTCTTACTCTTTTGCTTCTTTTCTTTTCGGACTTCAGCCTCAGCTTCCACTGAAAACTCCAGTTGCTTGGATTTTATCTCTTCAGGCTCTGGCAATAATAGTGTTAGCATAGGACCATGTAGTTGTCCTTGGAGGAAATGGGATTTATGAGTAATGCCATTTCAGGTCTACAGGCCAAAAAGGTTCTAATGGAAGAATGGGGGGCTGCCATCTCTAGTTGTCCTTGGAGGAAATGGGATTTATGAGTAATGCCATTTCAGGTCTACAGGCTAAAAAGGTTCTAATGGAAGAATGGGGGGCTGCCATCTCAATCACCACGTTATTCAGGATATGTGATTGTTAACATTGCCTATTGTTTAACTTCTTCTAATCTTCTAAACTAAGAAAATGCATTTGAAACTACAAACAAGAAACAATTGGTGAGCAGTGCTAACTGTTGTGGATAGATAATAACCTTCAAGAGAAAAATGTGAATCAAGGACCACAGTAGTAAGATGCTGCTTCAGAAAGACCTGCACGAGAACAAAACAAGACAACTAGTTAATAATGGAAATAGCTCAAATATATTAGAAATAATTCATTTACATTGAAGTAAAAGTTTGAAACAAGTATACTATCAACTGTCAGTGACCAAATTAGTACATTTTGTTTGTCAAATAAAATGGGGGCCCAAAATTAGATCACAATGCAGTAAAACAAAATTCCAAGACATGCTTGAAACGTCAGCACTCAGCACTCAGCAGTTCTTGAACTTACAGCGGATAGCAGCTGTCTTGTGTTTGTGTCCCAGATACGTAAGTAGCTATCCAGTCCTACAAAGACAAATATTTCCCGAGTTATCCATAATTCTGAAACTTGATGTTTTAATTCGTAACAGAAACTATCTGGAATGCCAAGTGAAACAGGCATCCCAGTAGAAAGAAATAAGCCTTTCTGGAGGTAGCCTCACCACAAGATGCTATCAAAGGTAGCTCTGGATGCCTAACAATAGATCTAATACTTCCACTGCATTTGCCAATATAGCATCCGAGCAATTTCCCTGTAAAAAGGGAGAGAAATATAGATTTTGCAATTTTAGTAACAAAGAAAAATCAAAATAATAATAGCGATAATAAAGCTGTCAAATGGTAGCTCATCATCGCTTCCACATGTGAATATGTGATTCTTTCAACAGCACAAACATGAGGGTATCTGTGAACCTGTGCAAGTCACATATATCAAACCATTCTCTTCCTGTTACAGTGTTACTGATAACATATTTTATATCCTTAACTATCATCTAAACAACAGTTTTATATAAATTATTAGTATTATTATTACAGCCCATGTTCAGCCTGCCCACAATGTGTATTCCTATTCCTATCAATACACATGTAGGTCAGCATTGCTTTAGTTGTAATACCATCTTAGCTGCAGATTACTGGCTATCTGGAGAAAAAAAAGGTACCAACAGTGGAACAGAAGGTGCATTGCCAGTTGAAACCATCCAACATTACAAAACAAAAAAGAAGAACTAATATAACATTCTAAAGAATGTATCATATGATCAAGTTTTCAATTCTGTGTTTAAGAAGAGGATAACATATAGCAGCATGCCAGCACACCATACCTGTTCTCATGTCAAAGGAAGCAAGATCCCCTGTTCCTGTGCCAATATAGACATCATGGCCATTCGGATCAGCAGCAACTGCCTTGATTGGTGACTCCCTAAAATCAACAGAGATGGCAGGTCTTCTTTGCAATGCAGTATCATACAAGCGGACCTGAAAAAGGTAAACGTCATTCCCATAAAAATGCTCAGTATCGCCATTCGCATAAAAATGCAGCAGCAGCATCGTTGCATTAGCAAAATGTGGAGATACCAATGTCTTTACATGAACATGCCTTGCTATTATTGCCTACAAGACTATAATGACATAAGTGCAATAAATTTCCTTTTAGTCTATATAAGCTAAGATGGAATATAGTATAACCCCCCAGTCAGTTAAAATATGCCCTAATCACAAAGTGGATTGTGAAGGTGCGACAGTCCCATAACATTTGAAACTCGATGTGAGACCTGGTTAACCATTTTATACAAAGCAAGGATGAAAGTGTAAGCATAGCTATCTGTAGGTCAGTTTCATCTGGAGTATGGCTTTGTGCAAGTTCTTAGCCTGGGATTTTTAGATACAAAATTTGTATCATGCATTGAAACCAACATGCATGAACTTAAAAGCAGAAACTAGCACCCTTGCAGTTCAGGCACATGATAATTTATTTGATCAAAATATGACCAATCTATTGGGAGTTTTTCCTTGCCTTAGCAAGAGATACAGGCATCAGTTTACATTACCTGATGATCATTAGTGCAGGCTACAATTTTACGATGATCATCCTTGCACAAGAAGGTCCCAGCAGTGAACCAAGGTCGAGTGAATATACCAAGGCTATTTGCTCGGGGCTTCATATGAAACAAAGAAAGAAAACCATTTAATAAAGGATGAAGGTCTTCTATATTAGTATCAGAGAGAAGCTAACAAGGTTAACGAGTGCTTACAGATTTAGCAGACCATATCTTACTACAAGATGTGATATCCCACAAGTTCACTTCTATACCTTTCCTACAACAAATGGAACCATTATTTCTGGAATTTTAAAAAAAAATGCTTACAGATTTTCATGTCAAATAGCAAAATGCTGAACAAAAGCAATAATATTTCAAATGCAAATTTTGAACTAAAGCAGACAAACCCTATTCCAGGTTCTTTAAACTCACCCTCCAAACATCGCATAGCTTTCACCATGATCAACTGAGCAAAATTGCACATTGGCCCCACTGCACACATCCCATGTGGCTGATGGCCCAACATCCGAGCCCGAAGCTGCATTTTCTTTCGTGATGGACCTTATAGAAGCTTTCCCCTGCTCCGTGCAGGCAAGAAACGTTCCTAAGCTGCAATGCACAATTAGGTCAATATAACTTGGCCACCAGCTAATAGCATGAACTGAGAACCTAGAATGACAACAGGTGGAACAATTGCAGAATGAAAATTTACATCGAGTCTGAAGCCTGTCTTGTGAAAAGGTGCAATGCGGCGAGGGGATCACCTTCTGCGCCACCATCATTTGGTGATGGCCCCACGGTCTTGACAGCAGCCAGAGCATCCCCGTTCAGGGGATTCAGCAACTCAACCTACACGAAATCACCTAAATTACACACTAATGGCACATTGCAAGCAGTGAGTGCCTGAATTCCAAAGAGCAACTGCTACTCACCACGCCGTTCTTCCTTGCCACAGCCAAGACCTGCATAAGAGCGGCACATAACGCAAATTAGAGGCACGCCTTCATTATCAGTGAATCTGATAAAAGCGTGAGGCACGGAAAGGGATGCTCACGGGGTCGGCGGCACGATCGGCAAGGGAGGCAGCGACGATGGCGCGGGAGGCGTCAGGATCGCCCCACGTCTCGACGACCTTGGCGGCGCCCGCCGGCTTCGTGTGGGCCTCGACGACTGCAACCGGCGGGGGAAACGGGTGGAGTCAGTGCTACGTAGCAGCGCGAAGAGAGGACGGGGGGCAGGCGGAGTAGGGGTGGGGTGGGAGGGGATACCTTTGACGAGGCCGATGATGTCAGTGGTGAGGGCACGGAGCGGCGGGCAGCCGGGGCTCTCCACCACGGTGGTCCGCGGCATCCTTACTCCGCGTCGCTTCGGCTCGCCGGCGCGGTGGAAAGGGGGAGGAGGAAAAGTTTTTTTTGGAGGGGAGCAAGGGCTAGTGTTTTTCTAGGGTTTTAAGACGTGCCTTGCCCGAGCGCCGCCGAACCGTGAAGCCGCGCGGCGCGGTGGCGGGGGCGCGTGGTCCTTTGCCAACTGCAGTACATGGATTTTGACGGGCCGGGCCGGGCCGTGGAAAAAGCCGGTGGCGCTAGAGTTTCAGCCTGGTGCCCTGGTCAGGTCCACATACACCCTCAACTGTGGGCTATTTGGTTCATTGCTGATCTTGAGCAAGAAAAGCCAAGTTCCTTCGTGCATACTGCAGAGGAGCCAGCTCTGGTGCTAAGGGGGATATCAGATCCGGAGGTCATGGAGTCTATTGCTTATAGAGAAGGTATGTCACTCGTTTTGGATATATAAGTGGCAAACGTTAGATTGGCGAGCAACAATCAGAACGTCGTGAAGAATATTCTTCAAGGTAGTCAAGGAGTCTATGGCCAAATTGTTCAAGAAATTAACGCGAGAAGGTTAGCCTTCGCTAGCGTTGAGTTTGTGCATGAGAAGAGGGACTCCAATGTCGATGCTCATAATACTGCTCGTAGTGCTATCTACGATGACTTAGGTTGCCATTTTTGTGGTTGTTGAGTCCACCTTATGGTGTTTGTAATTCCTATACATCTCTTTGATGAATAAAGATGTGTATGCCTTGCTCAAAAAAAAA
>Ga0182004_10000975_pt1 | contig 19763 bp, 20 predicted proteins | sample Sormic07211540_1_FD_120479 | JGI IMG/M metagenome (GOLD analysis project Ga0182004, IMG submission 120479) | Endophyte microbial communities from Sorghum bicolor roots, Mead, Nebraska, USA - 072115-40_1 MetaG | ecosystem: Host-associated > Plants > Roots > Unclassified | place: USA: Nebraska...
GGGCGTGAGTGCGCTGCGGCGCTGATGGTGGTGGGGTCGGCGCACGCGCCGTTGCCGGGTATCGGGCAGAGCGAGCGAGCAAGAGGGATAAGTAGCGGACATATGATGCTCATGCCATGCGGTACAGGTTATATTTAAAGATGGATAATTAGAATGGATGGAAAAAGAATTGGATGGAGATACTATAGAGCTCAAATTATTTTATAGTTTTTGAAATATATTTTGAAAATAATTTTTAATGCGAGTGATTTTTGAATGTGAATTTTTGGGATGTTACAGTATTCTCGGACTCCAGTGTTATTGCCCCGCCCCTCGTGGCAAAAAACTTAACCCCCCATTGCGTCCGCCCGCCGCCCATGGCAAAAATTAGTTTCCGATAAAAAAGGCAAAAATAAAAACACGGCAAAAAATCATTTCCACATCTGGTTCCATATTAATTAAAAAAAATAGGTTAGGGTCACCAAAATAAATTTGTGTATTACTTTCTTATTATTTTCTAAAAATAATGAAATTGGTCATCGCCTTAAAAAGTACTCTCTCTGTCCTAAATTATAAGTCATTCCAAAAATCTTGGAGAGTCAAAGTTTTTCAAGTTTGACCAAATTTATATAGCAAAATAATAACATTTTTGGTACCAAGCAAGTATCATTAGATTCTTTGTTAGTTATATTTTTATAGTGTACCTATTTTATGACATAAATCTTTATATTTCTCTCTATATTTTTGGTCAAACTTGAAAATGTTTTGACTCTCCAATATTCTTGGAATGACTTATAATTTGGAACGGAGGGAGTAACTAAACTTATCGTCTTATTACCTCCGCTCGTAAACCTCGTTCGAAATAGGCTTCCGCATCAAGAGCATCTCCAAAAAGTTTGCTATCTCAATTTGACATTCAAAAAATTTTAGCAAAATATAAAAAAGTTCTCTAATAATTTAGTATGTTAAGTTCTCAACTTAGCAAAATAGAAAATTAACATATTTACTTCGTAAGAGCATCTCCAATGTTTGCTAAAACACTTGTCATCCCATAAATTTTGGCAAATTAATGGAAAAACTCTCCAACAGTTTGCTAAATATGTTTGCTAAAAATCTAGAGTTACCATCGACTAGATCCGCGCGCGTACTTCTACACACGCGCACTCCTTTGCGCATCGTCCTCCTGCGCTGTCTCTCTTCGTTCCCGCGCTGTTCCTCTTCGTTCCTGCGAGGCCGGTGGCGAGAGCGGGACCGACAGCTGCAGGGCCGGCGGCGAGAGCAGGACCGACGAGGAGGTCCGTGTCAGCACCGTACCACAAGCCGAGTACAACGATGCGACACCAGACATGGAGGTGTCGAAACCTAGGAAAGGGGACCGAGCCAGGCGCCCAAACGTCCTCATCAGCGGACCCGAGTGGGCTTGAGTCACGTCCAAACGCAGCTGCGACTGCGGGCTCAAGCCAGGGCGATGCCCTTTAATAAAAAAGTGGAGGGTAATGTGAGGGGAGATGACAAGAATGATGAAAACACTGAACAGATATTAAAATTCCTTCACCCTGCTTGCGTGTTCTGCTTCCCTTCCTTTTCCCTTTCGATCTACTTTTCCCCTGCATCTCCTATGTTTTCCTACTGCCGATCTCTGTTGCTAACAGTCCGCCGGCACGGTGCGCCGAGCGGCGGGAGGAAGCGCTAGCCTCGGACTAGTCCCTGGAGCTGGAGGAGGCACGTCGCCGCCCACACCTGCTGCTTCTTGTTGCTGCTGCTGCTTGGGGATGCCCGACTGCACCTCCCACTTGAACGGCACGGTGCTGGGCCTCTTGAACGACTCGTCCAACGCCATGGCTGGCCGGCCGGCGGCACACTGCTGCCTGGTGATTTGGTCTCCGCTCTCGCCATGGCTGGACTGCAAAGTTTAGTGTGGGCAGATATCTATAAATCTGGTAGTTAATTGGGGTAGCTGGGTGTGGGTCTTCTTTTTTTTATTTGGCAAGCCCAAATAACAAACTTTTGGAGATAGTTATTTTTTTCACTTGCCAAATATTTTAGTAAGTTGTCAAAATTCAAAATATGGCAAACAACTTTTAGCAAACTGTTGGAGATGTATAAGAGCAACTCCAACAGCTTTGCTATTTCTATTATGAAAGCTTTTTAGAACTTGTATAACAGAAAAATAAGCTCCAACAGATGTGCTATTTAGTTTTGTAAAATAGAAAGTTTGTTATTCCTTGATTTTCGTTGGCCATATATAGCCAACCACTGACACTAGCTATCCGATAGCAAGGCTGTTGTGGATCTCTTCTTTTTTAAGAAGTTGTCTATTTTACAAAATAGCTAAACATTAAAATTTGGCTACTAATTTTAGCCAAGCTCTTGGAGATGCTCTAAGTGCGTACAGTGGCGGACCCAGGATTTGGTTAGGACTAGGGCCAAATCCTAGTAGCGAAAAGCTAAAAACTACACCGTTGTTTATATAATCTATGTATAAAATTGTTATTGCAAAGAAACTTTTTTAATCAGAAGTTCTCCAATTACATATTGTCATACAATTTTTAAGAATACAACATTCAACTACAAAAATAAATACTTAGCAATAACAAGAATATAATATTGAACTACAAAAATAAATACCTAGCAATGATATGCTACATTCACATTTTTCATGTCCTTTTCAGTAACGCCTAAATCTAGACACAAGATGTGAGAGTTAATTAAAAAATACAAACAAAAAAGTAAGCTTACTTAATGACAATGGATTTGTAGCCTGAATGTATCTTGTAGTGTCAGAGAGGATCGTAACATTGTCCATTCGTTTCCAAGATTCATGGTGGAGTTTTCTTTTGTTAAGATCAGAAAAGATGTAGTAGAAGAATTACTGGGGATTCAATTACTTCATAAATTGGATTAGGGCTTTCTTGAGGCCGTGACAGAATTTGATGAAGCGTTGGTTGATCTTCTCCCGTCCATTCCTCTCAGTGATGATGTTGTCTCGCCTACTCGCCCGACTATGGTGCGGTGAAGCACTGGCGGGCAACGAGCACCGGTTACGAGCGGCGGCGCGAGCAAGCAAAGCATCCAAGCAAGAGGGCGAGACAACAAGAGAATAGGCGTCGATTCCTAATCTCCCTAGGCTGGTTGGCATTAAAGATATTGGGCTAAGGCCTTGTTTAGTTGGAGAAATTTTTTGGCTTTAGCTACTGTAGCACTTTCGTTTGTATTTCATAATTATTATCCATTTTTATAGACTAATTAGGCTCAAGATTTATCCTGCAAAATATAGGCAAACGGTGTAATTTGTTATTTTTTATGCTTCATGCATGTGTCTAAAGATTCGATACGATAAGAAATCTTCATTTTTTTTTGGAAATTAAGCAAGGCCTAAACTCTGATAAATTAATTAATAAGACAATGGTTCAAAAATTAAAGAGCTATACCTAGAATACCTAGTCTACGACTAGGCCAAGGTCCTAGTGACCCTAGGTCTGAGTCCGCCAATGAGCGCGCATCCCACTTGGGATCGCGGCTTCCTGCACCGCCTGCTTGCCTTCCCGCCGCTATCTATTGCCCTGGAATGCGCCACCTGGAATGCATGTCGCGGTCAGCCAGAAGGCCTGTCGTCTGCTGCTGCCGCGGGCATGGCCTTATTTAGTTCACTCTAAAACAAAAAACTTTTCAAGATTTTTTATCACATTAAATCTTACGTCATATGCATAAAACATTAAATATAGATAAAAACAAAAACTAATTATACAGTTTTGCTGTAAAACGTGAGATAAATCTTTTAAACATAGTTACTCCATGATTAGACAATATTTATCAAATAAAAACGAAAGTACTACAGTATTCCAACCCTCCAAAAAAATTTTGGAACTAAGGTCCTGTTTAGATTGGAGGTGAAAGATTTTTTGATATCACATCGGATGTGTCGGAAGGATGTCGGAAAACGTTTTTAGAAACTAATAAAAAAATTACATAGCTTGTCCGGAAACTGCAAGACAAATCTGTTAAGCATAATTAATCTGTCATTAGCACATGCGAGTTACTGTAGCACTTAAGGCTAATCATAGACTAACTAGACTCAAAAGATTCGTCTAGCGATTTTCAACCAAACTGTATAATTAGTTTATTTTTATTCTACATTTAATGTTTCATGCATGTGTCAAAGATTCGATGTGGATGAAATTTTTTTGGTGGGGAACTAAACAGGGCCTAAACAAGGCCCATGTCACCTCGCCTCCTCCATGCTGTCGGCTCGAAGTTGAAAGGACATGAAAGATTCCTGCTCCTCCTCGTAAAAAAACCAATTTATGAGCAGTGCGAACTGATATGGTTTGATTTTGTTTCTATTTTATTAGAACATTGTAATCGTGAAGCAAATGGTGTACCCTATGAATTAGCTAGAATAGCGCTTCAGAAGAAGCTTACATGTAATTGGGTTGATGAACCCCCTAGGTTTCTGCTAAGAACTTTGGTGAACGATGTAACTATCTTGCAAAATTAATAAAGTGCGCCAAATGGCTTCTAAAAAAAACTATAATTACTTTCTTTTTTTTTGCTAGCTGCTGCTCCCAAATGATACTTGTAAATAAATTGAATGATACATTGTGCAAAGAAATTAATTTGAAAGTTTTTTTTAATTTGGCTAAGTCAAAAATACCAAACTCTTAGAGATGTACTTGGCATATGTTTTTGGGAGTTGACAAATCACAACATTTGTCAAGTATAATTTAGCAAACTCTTGGAGATACTCTTTAGTTCCTATTTTTTTTGGTTTTGTACTGTAGCACTTTCGTTTTTATTTAGTAATTATTGTCCAATTATAAACTAACTAGACTCAAAAAATCAATCTCGCAATTTACAGGCTGTGCAATTTGTTTTTGTTTTTAACTATATTTAATACTTCATGTATGTACCACAAAATTCGATGTGACGAGGAAAATTTTTGATTTTTTGAGCCAAGCCTAACTAAGCTTGTCGCCACACTCGCAAGCTCGTCCGAAACAGACTTCCGTGTCAGGCATATGTGTAACACTAGTCCAAAACAACACGATATATACTAAGTAGTATATAAAAATTATAAAATATAATTTAATATCTAAATTTTAAGATATATTTGTAGCGACGTACAGATTTTTAGATACACATGTTTAGCCACATAATTGAATTTATATTTTTTCACAAAAAAATTTACATACAGCTGCAGCCACGTGAATTGCTATAGGCGTCGACAGATACTCATGAGTCATGACTCCCGTGCAACGCACGATTACTAAAAGAAAATTGACTCCCGTGCAAATATTTATCTAGTATTCGCTCAGTCCACAAATAAACATATATTTCGTTTTTTCAAGGAGTTAAATTATTTTAAATTTGATCAAATATATTAAAAAAATACTAATATTTATTATATATAATATGTATTATTAGATTGAGCATAAAATCTACTTTCATAATATATACTTATTTACATATACAAATATTGATATTATTTAATATATTTTTAGTTAAATTTAAAAAAATTATTGATATTATTTAATATATTTCTAGTTAAATTTTAAAAGGTTGATTTTTTTGAAAGCGAGACGTCTGTAGATGGAGCGAGTATATATAAATATGAAATACAAGTAGATAAATAAATCAGTTATTATTTGTAATAAACAAAAAAATGTTGAGGGATGGAAACAACTTTTCCCCCACCCCAATGTGTGTGTATGTATATACGTGATGGTGGGCTGAGGTCCACCCTCACGCTGCAGATTTCCAATCCCCCGTCTGCTTTGCGACGCTCTCACAGGAACTCGCTCGACCCCCAAACCCCTCTTGCCCTAGCGCTCCGCGCCCCCGCCTCCGCCTCCGCCTCTCGCCGACGGCGAGATGATCCCTGTCGGCGCCGATGTCGCTGCGGAGCTGCGCCTCCTGCTCGAATGCGCCACGGACTCCAACTTCGACTCCATTCGGCGCGAGCTTTGCCAGGTACCCATCTGTACGCTTTTGACCCTCCCCGCTTCCTACCAGCGTTGCGTCCCCCTCCCCCTCCCCCTCCCCCTCGATTCGTCGCTTCCCAGTCTGGATCCGCGGGTTCCAGTGCGTTCTCGCCAATGCTGCGTCGCCTGTCTCCTTGTGAGCGCGATCAACTCTCTACCCTAGGTTACGCTATGGTAGCGTTTAATTTGTTAGATTAGAGTTGCAGGCCACAAGTTCAGCGCCTAGCGACCTAGGTTGTTAACTTTTCATCACATTGATTACTGCAAACAAGTGGGGTTTTGGGACTTATGGCCGCGCTTAAACTCTGTGTGAATGAATAATTATAACTCATTCGCTTTACTAGCTTTGGTAATGTAACTAATCTATATCGTTTCCTCAAGCACAGATCTCGTGATGACTTTTCACTGGCAATTTTAGTTCAAATTCTTGTTGAACCACCTATTGCAGTTTCGAAAAAAATAGACAGTTTACCTACTTGCTTCGACCATATCTTAGTTCTAGTTACTGAATACTGAGTCTGCTCGATCTCTTCTAATTCAAGATATTTTTTCCCCACGTTTTCAGTTAGTTGACAGTGGCCTGGATGGATGCATTTTGGTGCTCCGAGTATGTCTGAATCAAGTGTTGCTGAATGCTGGGGAGGTCAAGAACCTCCAGTTGCAACAAAAGCTTTTATCTGATGTTTTCAGATATTGTTTGCATAAGACATGCTTCGCAACCAGTTTTTGCGAGGTGCTGACAACGATAGCCTTGACGAATGATTTTCTTGAAAGCTTGTCAAATCTGCTGGAACTCTCAGTTGCTGAGAAAGTTGGTGTTGGACTTGCACTCTCAGATTCTGAGGACTCAGAGATAAAGCAGAAAGGTAGACATTTGTGTGTGAGTCTAGTGATATCATATCTGCTACTCTTATTTTCAGATGGTCATTGAAATTTGCCTCTTTTGTTTCAGGACAATTGTTTTCAATTGCTCAAATTGAAGAGCTGTGCACGAATCCTATCCAATCTGTATCAAATGATCAAATTCATGAAATCGTCGTGTTTCTGCATCAGTCTGATGGCCTGTCGAAGCATATGGACACTTTAAATAATGTTATATCTCTACTAAAGGTCACAGAGACACCATTTTTTGCACCTGTCCCAAATGGAGATTTTGATAGACAACCAAATCCTTCAAGGTATTCAGTTTCTGACTAATCAAAATCTTATTGCCTGTTTGGATCCTCTCTTCTAAACTTTAGAGCTATAACAACTTTAGAGCTAAGTCTCTAAACAGGTGATCTAAAGTTAGCTCTAAACTTTACCCCACCTCACATTAGAGCTTTAGAGCAAAACTGAGCTAAAGTGCTCTAAAGTTTTTAGAGCTCTAATAAAGTCTAGAGGGGATCCAAACAGGCCCTTAATATTTGTACTTCTTCGTTCCCATTTATTGACAAATGCTCCCCCTTTTTTTGTTGCCATGTAGACATTTGGATATGTACTTTGGTAGCACAGATGATGATTTTGAATCGCTTCTGTCTGAAATTGGGAAAGAAATAAGCATGGCTGACATTGTAGCCGAGTTGGGTTATGGATTTACTGTTGACAACACTCATTGTAAGGAAATACTTTCCATTGTTGAGCCTCTTGATGATGTCGCTGTATCTAAGTTGCTTGGGGCTGTTGTTGGCACTCATAGTGGTCTTGGAGAGGCCCATAACACACATGCAACATTTGTATCTGCTATTCGTAATAGCCACACGAATGACTCACCTCAGCTTACTAAATGGAACACAGATGTTCTTGTGGATTCAATCAATGAACTTGTAAGCTATTGACTTGCTTTTTCATTGGGTGTTCTTTTTTTTTTGGCACCCTTACACTCCATCTCTCTTTATCATGCAGGCCCCAAGTACAAACTGGGTGCGGGTAATGGAATATCTTGATCATGAGGGTTTCAATATACCTGATGAAACAGGCTTTTATCTATTGATGTCTATATATGCACGTGCTTGCAAGGTATGTGTATAAATTTTTTTATTTTTTGAAAATTAACTAGTTGGTTGATAAATTAATTGGATTATACAGGATCCATTTCCACTTCATGCTGTTTGTGGGTCATTGTGGAAAAACACAGAAGGCCAGATATCGTTCTTAAAGCATGCGGTTTCTGCTCCACCTGATAAATTTACATTTGCACATTCTTCCAGGCACCTGGTAATTTTGACATCATCTGGCCTCACTCTCGATAAAACACTATCCAATTCACCCCTAACAGTTGTTATATACTGTAGGCATTACAGGATTTGGCAGGTCCTAGTCAAGGCAATCATGCTTGGTTCTGCCTTGACCTTCTAGAAGTTTTATGCCAACTAGCTGAAGTTGGGTACACTGCATCTGTACGATCAATGCTTGAGTATCCACTGGGACATTGCCCTGAGCTCTTACTTGTTGGTCTTAGCCACGTCAGTGTATGTATTTCTAGTCCCACCTAATGAGTTCACCTCTAGTTTCATGACTTAAATAGTGTTTAACGTTCACCTTGTCTCTTACTTTTTGGTGTTAGCTGCATCAATGTATGCATTTCTAGTCCCACATAACGAGTTGCCTCTAATTTCATTGATTTTAATAGTGCTACTATAAGTTCCCCTTGTATCTTTGCAGACCGTGTATAATCTCCTCCAATATGAAGTACTGTCCTGCGTATTTCCTGCTGTACTGAAGGATCCAACAAAGCGCAATGTAGTGAATTATCTCTGGCATACAAACCCATACTTCACGCTTCGAGGTTTTGTTGATGCTCATAGTGATCCAGACTGTTTGCTAAGAATTGTTGATGTTTGTCATGATTTGAAGGTTTGTATAAGAAAAATACACTTTGTTTTCTAAAATTGTATTGTATCGAAACTTATCTACATGCTTCCAATAACCATTTACTCAAATTTGTTTCACTCAACTTTTATTTCTACTTGAAACAGATTCTGTCTTCTGTCCTTGATTCTACTCCATTTGCATTTTCTATTAAAATGGCTGCTGCTGCCTTGAGGAAAGACTATAGTCATCTTGAGAAATGGCTAACTGAAAAGTTATCTCTATATGGAAAAGGTTTTGTTGAGGTAATATGTAATATGCATAATCTATTCTTGTAAGCTGCTACATTGTAGCTGACCTCTTCCGCATCCATCATGCTGTTCAATTCTGCTAGCAACTACCCATTTATTTCAATGCTTGATTATAAGGTTTATCTTGCCTAACTTAACTCTTTCTACTCTCAGGAATGTGTTAATTTCCTGAAAGCAACTATGAGCAACACAGATTATGTCTTAGATGGCACGACACAACCCCAATCTATTGTCAAAAACATATATTGGGAGTCTTGTTATGTCTTCATAAAGGTCTGCATGGTTATTGTTTTTTTTAAATTTGTTTATTGCTTTTTTTTTGTGTGGTGGGGGTGGGGGTGGGGGAATCAGTATGGACTCATGTTATGCACATTCTCAGGTTCTCCAATCTCACTCGGGGCAGCTCTTGTCAGATGTAATACTGGATGAGATAAGGAAACTGTGTTCTCTGTATGAATCAAGGAATCCTAGCTCTGTAAGAGAGCTTATTAGTTCAGAGGGAGGGTCAGATGACATTGAAGTAGAGGCTAATGCATATTTTCAACACATGTTCTCTGGACAGATAAGCGTTGACTCCATGATACAAATGCTTGGACGCTTCAAAGAATCTACAGATAAGAGGTGCAAACTTAAGCTATAACTGGAATTAATTTGGATTGATTTATGTTGCTTTTCTGACTCACCGTGTGGTTTGGACAATCACTTCACAACATGCTTCAAAGACTTGTTGATGGAAATAGGTTTGGACCAGCTTATAAAATACTGAAGAAGATATACGCTCAACAATTTAATTAACCCGAGTGCTAAAATTACAGCCATGATCATTTCTTTGAAACTTAGCTTTTTTTATTTAAGGTATGCTTTATAGACATTATTTGTTCCAAATCGGGGCAGTGCTGTGTTAGGATTGCTTCCTTTTTTTTTAACACAAGCTTAGGATAATCTGGAAATTTCAATGCTTACTGCCAGTTCCTTTTGCCTTCAAAGTTGCTGCCTGACTAGTACTCTGTTCCGTTTTGCGATAACTTCTGTAGATATGTGTGCTCCAGTAGAATTTTGCTTACACTAGTCTGTGCCCAGCTCTTCATAATTGTATTATTTGGATGCTTTGGTTGACAGGGAGGTATCGATTTTCAACTGTATGATCTCAAATCTTTTTGAAGAATACAAGTTCTTTCCCAAGTATCCTGATAAGCAGCTTAAGATAGCAGCTGTTCTGTTTGGTAAGCACATCTTTATTTTGATTGGCCTTCACAAGCCTTTTACTGTATATATATTTTCTCTCAACCACGCAGGGAACTGTGTAAAATTGCAATATGAAGAAGATGATTTGTTACAGCTAGTTTGCTAGATTACATTCTGTTCTGGTGTCGGTAAGGAGGTACTGAGGTAGGGAAGATGGAGTAGGCTGAGTTCCTTGGCTTCGCAGTCTATACCTGCCGGCAGGATCAGAGCTAGATTTTACCCCGTGACTCCCTATTTTGTTAGAGGAAGAAGTGACAGTGAATAGATTGATTCATTGCTTAATCTCAACTCCAGGTTGTCAAACGGTTTACATAGGCCTCTGGCCCAACAGCTCCTAAACTGAAGCCTAAATTGTCTCGATCAAATCTCACAAACCAAATCTCCTAATTGCTTATTTCCTTAATCGATAAGCTAGTCACGGCTGCAGGCCAGGGATCATGGTTGAACCCTGCCTAGCCACTTTCCTGGCCGGCTTGCCGCACATAACACTGTTTATTGTATGTAATTGTTACCTGATGTTACTTTTTTTCATGCAACACTCTTTTCAGTTCAATGATAGGTTATCTAAATTTAGACTCTTATGCAATAATGCTCTAGGCTTATGATCTGGGGTGATAATTATTCTACTTGACAATCGTAGTATCTCCCATTCTATGAAATTCCAACTGAAATGAAGCTTCTATTTTCTTATTGTTTACCAGTCTGTCATTTTCCACAGTTTTGCTCTTCGTTCATTTGCGCTACATTAAAACTGAAGTTAATCTTAGTCTCTCTAAAAAAAGGAAGTCCAAGGATCAAACATGTCGTGCTGGAGTGATAGTCTGAACTGAAAGCATGCATGGCAGTTTTTCCCCCTCTTGTGAGTGATTTTGGTATAGGCAAGGTCAATGTTATCAAGTTGTCTAGTCAATCCAAGTCGCCATAGGACCGACCAAGCAACTATCTGTGACTAGTCATTGACCAGGTCCTAGTTGTCCCCTAGTTGTCCTATATATTTCAGGACTATTACCAAATATATATACTAATATACTATATGTTCTAGTGTACAAATCAAGCATGAAGATAACACTAGGTTGGTGGCTGCATGTAGGGTTGCAAATTGGGCTGAAAAACATGAGCCCAAGTGGCCTAAGCCATCCCAGATGCAGCCCATCACCTTAGCTGCACAGCAATTCCATTCTGTCTAATCGTGATTTGTCGACTAATCGGACGACCAGAAAACTAATCGGCCTAATTGAGTCGTAGTCCCGAGTTGAGTCTAGGATACCAACTACGGTTACGATAACTTTTGAGTCTATCTTTTGCTGCATCGACTCGAAAAATAAAATTCTTCATTTGCATCAGTTCTGATGATTCGTGAGGCCAAGAGCCTCTGTATCTTTGCTTTGGCTAAGGCTTGGTTATGATTCTGTCGTTGGTAGTCTGTAATGTAGCCCACATACTTGCCAGTTATATGCTGAGTTTGATGATGGCAACCATCCACCTATGGATTGATGTTGCTTCTTTTGTATGTGGGGTGTGTTTGGTTTGATCCCTGCCTCAGGCTGTGCTGCCAGACGCAGGTGTCTGAAGTCAAATGCCTCGGAGTGTGGCCAGTTCCAATCCAAACAGGCCCTTCGGCCAGTGGTTCGGCTGATGTGCCATTTAGCTGATGGAATGAATTTTTTTTTGTCTAAAAAATATCTTTCTCTAATACAATTCTATTCCTGAATAGGATCTCTTATTAAACATCAGCTTGTGGCTCACCTGGCGCTTGGAATTGCTCTACGTGGTGTCCTCGATGCCCTGCGCAAATCTGTTGATTCAAAGGTTTTCTAGGACCTCTCTGACATAGTGACATTCTTTTACATGTAATGCTGATGGTGTTATTGGGCTTGCAGATGTTTATGTTTGGTACAACAGCACTGGAGCAGTTTATGGATCGTGTCATAGAGTGGCCACAATACTGTAATCACATATTGCAGATCTCGCATCTTCGTGGAACACATTTTGAAATGGTTTCTGCTATTGAGAGAGCCCTAGCCAAAATCTCATCAAGTCAAAATGAGCCAAATGTTGGCAATCTGCTTTCTGCAGAGCAGCATGTTTCTGGTTCATCATCCATTGAAGGCATAGAGGTAACTTTATCACATAAGCTTGAGGAAGGAGAACACATTTTGGTGGCAGGCTTTGAATTTGAACTGAATATATAATGGCTCTTGCAAATCGGTTTCCTTTTTGTTAGCAATTTAGGATTATGGGAGATTGCTACATGCTGACTGATTTGCTATGTTATCAACTGTCTCTTGAATGCTATGGTTGGATTTTCATGATTCCTTCTACATTTTTTCTAAATGATATGGTGAATTACTGAATTTATGCAGGTGTCTGAATCATCATGGCTGATGGGTACCATCCCAAGTCAATTAGGAAGGCCTCTTTCTTCTTCTCCTTTGCAACATAGGCAGCAGGGTCTTCTTGGGGAGAGGTCTAAGGTTTCTCTGAGTTCACTGAACAAGAGCATTGTATCCAGTCAGCCTCCCCTTGCTTCATCATCTGCTGATTTGACTATTAATCCAAAGGTATCAGGAAATTTTCATATGCATGCCTCCTAATTTCTGATGTCAAGACATTTTTGATTTAGTGGCTGTTTCCATTTCTTTCTGGAATATCTGTATTCGAGATTCCTGTTTGCTTGTTCCCTTCACCTATATATACATATATACATATATATATATATATATTTATATTCAATGCAGGCAACTGCTCCACCCTCTTTATTAGCTTCACCTCATCAGTCAACCAGTGTTTCAACGAGTGTGCATACTGGATTTCTGCGTCCTCGAAGTACCTCAGGTGGCTTGCTAGCTTAACACATTCGTGATAACATCAATTACTCAAGCCTTTTACCGTTAATTTACAGTTACATTGTTATGCCTGTCTTTTCTAGGATTGCCTAGGCAACCTTCATATACTACTGGATTTGGGACTGCTTTAAATATAGAGACGCTTGTTGCTGCTGCAGAACAAAGAGATACACCAATTGAGGTTAGTTTTGTTTCTTTGAGTTTGCTCTTTTGGGTTAATATACATAACTCATCCTGTGCTAATGGACTTCTTCTCTTAACCTAGACACCTCCACCTGAAGTTCAGGACAAAATTCTTTTTATGATCAACAATATATCCATCTCAAACATGGAAGCTAAGGCAAAGGAATTTAATGAGGTCATACAAGAACAGTATTATCCTTGGTTTGCACAATACATGGTCATGAAAAGGTATCATTCTGAATTTACTGATTCCGTATAAATTTGTCTGACAATGCTGAGGTGTACAAATCACTGCTCATCGTGACAGGGCAAGCATTGAACCAAATTTTCATGATCTGTATTTGAAGTTCTTTGATAAAGTAAACTCAAAATCCTTGAACAAGGAAATACTGAAAGCTACATATGAGAACTGCAAGGTTTTTGTTCACTCCAATTCGTCTGCCCTTTTTTTCTTATGTTTTTGCTAGCCGTTTTGTTTAAACTTGGACACTTTTGCTGCAGGTCTTGTTAAGATCAGACCTTATCAAATCTAGTTCTGAGGAGCGCTCCTTGCTAAAAAACTTAGGCAGCTGGTTGGGAAAGTTCACCATTGGTAGGAACCAGGCACTAAGGGCTAAGGAGATTGACCCAAAATCTCTTATTGTAGAGGTACTGCTTCTCTGCGCTAAACTCTAGTAGTTGGGAGTTCTCAAAGCTCCCTTAGGCTGTCTAGAGCCCTTTTTTTAGCATAAAACTAGAGCCTTTTAGTATTGCTCTATATTATTTAATAAGATATTTCTGTTTCACCTGTGTTTTTTGTGGTAAATTATTTATGTGCTTCTTGAGGTGTACAATTCACTTAAATGGATTCAATTTGTCTGCCTATAATCTTTTGAGAATTTCTTTCTTCAGGCATACGAGAAAGGATTGATGATTGCGGTCATACCATTCACTTCAAAGGTATCCATTCCTGCTATCTTTTTTGTAAAAGATTCTCCAAAGATTATAATCTGATTAAAATAGCCCAAAGAAAATCCAATTATTAACTTGGGCGCATATCATGAGTCATGACCATTGGCTGCTCTGCAGATTCTTGAACCTTGCCACTCAAGTATTGCATATCGTCCTCCAAATCCTTGGACCATGGGAATTCTAAGTCTACTTGCTGAAATATATAATCTTCCAAACCTCAAGATGAATCTGAAATTCGATATTGAGGTTCTCAACATTTACTTTTTTGATAGTTTCTTTATTGGCCTTGTATCTGCCCTAGCTACCCATGCTATAACTGTTCTTTTGTGATTTCAGGTTCTATTTAAGAACCTTACTGTTGACATGAAGGATGTGAAACCAACTTCCCTGCTTAAAGATCGTCTGCGAGAAGTCGAGGGAAATCCAGATTTTTCCAATAAAGATGTTACTGCATCTCAAACCCCTGTGGTTGCAGAAGTCCCATCAGGAACCATCCCATCACTAACTCATATGGAACCTGAGATCAATATCACATCCCGAGCTATGAGCCTTCCAAATATACTTAATCAGGTTGGCTTTGAACCTCTATCAATTATGATGTGGTACACTCTTCTGCCATTATAGTTGGAATATATTTTGTTTGCAGTATGCTGCTCCTGTCCGTCTACCTACAAACAGCACGGTAGAGGATGACAAAGTTGCTCTGATGATGCCTGAGCAAGTGCCCTCATTGACCCAGGTTTCGCCAGCACAAACACAATCACCATCACCATCTCCATTCTCTGTTAATCAGGTTAACTTAATGTTTTAACTGCTGTTATTTATCTAAACAACTAGATTATGTTATATGATTTGTTTACCATTTGCGATATGCAGCTTATGGCGGCTATTCCACGTGATGAGATACGCTTCAAAATAAATCCAAAGCTTGGCTCCCTTGGTCCACAATTGCAGTATAGCAAGTATGCTCCCAGGTTTCTGAAATGAGTTTGTTATATTTCATTTGAACTTCTTTTGTTGCTGATAAATTACTTGCTTTATCTAGAATTATGGATTTGGCTCTGGATAAGGCTAACAGGGAGATAATACTCCCTGTTATTCAAAGAAGTGTGACGATAGCAACCCGAACTACAAAAGAACTTATTCTGAAGGTTGCTTTCTGACCTGCTTTGGTTTAAGATGTTAGTGTGATGATATTGTTGACACTTATATTTCTTGAAGGATTATGCACTGGAGTCTGATAACAGTACAATAACTCGATCTGCACATTTGATGGTTGCAACATTAGCTGGAAGTCTGGCACATGTTACTTGCAAGGTATTTCTGCTTGCGGCCTTTGAGACTATGTTGATGCAGTGCTATGCCTGCTTGTTCATTCCATTAGCCAACTGATAACTGTATTTCCTTTTTCTCTGCTATAGGAACCTCTTCGTGTCGCACTATATACCAATCTTCGGAATCTCATTCAAAACCTTATGAGCGGCACTGAAACTATCGAGCAACTTATTCACATGCTAGTCAATGATAATTTGGATCTTGGCTGTGCCATCATTGAGGCTGTGGCAACACGTCAGGTAACACCTTGATAATTCTAATTCTGCTGAGCTACGTACACCTTTTCCCCTTAGGCAGATTTAAAAGCGTAAGGTTCAAAATCCTGGATTATTCTTAAAATTCCAATGGAGTTGTCAGTCTTCTGTAATTGCTTCAAGTCATTTAAGCTCAGACATCTAACAATGATTACTCATAAAGATAAACTATACTCCCTCCATCGATTTATTTATCGCAGTCATTTTAGGGTCATGCGCAGTGACCAAGGAGAAATTAATTTGGCCAGTGAAAGGAGTTGCATGCAGACGGTTGAATTAATTAGACCAGTGAGAGGAGCCGCATGTGCTTGGGAAAAGGTGAAAATAGTGGTCCCTAGCTAGATGACTCCGATTCTTGGAGAATTTTTTTTCGGTAAGATGACTCCAATAAATGGATGGAGGGAGTATTATGTTAAGGGGTCGTTTGGTATTACCACCGTCCTGAAATATAATGGATTTGAGTTTGTCGTAAGTCAAACTACATTAAGTTTGACCAAGTTCATAGAAAAGAGTATTAAGTATTATTGACGTCGAGGAGATAAACTATAAAAATATATATTTCATGAATGTACGAGTATCTAATGATGTTCATAAAATATTGTAAATATTATTCTTCTCTATAAAATTGCCAAACTTAGGATAGTTTGACCTAGGCAACTCAAAATCCATTATATCTCAGTATGGATGTAGGACTTATTATTAACGACAGCTTCTGTCTGATCACCATTAATGATGGAGATCTGGACCTAGTATCATTTAGCCAAGCACGTGCTTTTCACTAGAGATGGCAATGGATTAGAATTCCATGTCGAAAGTTGGGACCCTAGAATTAAAACCTTGCGTTCACTACTTTGTGTGGTGTGATTAGATGTGTATGAGGGTTTCACGTCAAAAGTCGGCGTGTCAGACTCAGACCCTAACTAAAAACCTCGTGTTAACACGTTTAAGTAAAATTTTATTGAAATCGATTGATTTGTTTTTGGCGATGACTTAATACAGTTGCTCACTACTTTGTGTAGATCAGTGTGAATAGATATACGTGGGCCCCATGTCGAAAGTCAGACTCTAAAACTATTATTTTTATTTCAGCGAAATTAACTGAAGTTTATTTGAAATTGACTTAGTACAATTGCTCATGATGGCAGATTGGTATGACTACATATATGTGTGGGTCCCACGTCATAAACTTAAAACTTGCCTTTAAAGACCGGTCTATCTCTGAAGTAGTCAAGTCCACATTTTGAGTCAATGTTCAATGAATTTTGGACTTTGTTGGATTTAATGATTATGGACATCCAAATCCAAATAGATCCTATCCAAGTGCATCCAAAGCAACTAGAGTCCATTTGGACTTTGTATTATCCAAATTTACTACCACCTCTACTTTGATAATGGATAAGTGGCTGACGCTCTTTTTATTTGCCCTGATCCTCGTGACTAACATGCTTTTTTCAGGCTGAAGAATTGATTGATGTAGAAATAGCGCAGTCATTTTCACAAAGGAAACAAAGAGAGGCCGGTGGTCCTGCATATCATGACACCTTTGCTTATGCTCAAGGGCCGTTTGCTCGTGTACCTGAAGCACTACGTCCTAAGCCTGGGCATTTATCTACTTCTCAACAAAGAGTGTATGAGGTATAGCAGCAAAACATAAACTTCTGAATTGAAGTTATAGATGTTGTTTCTGTATTGGACACATGGCTATCTGCATCCAACTCTGTTCTTTTCAGGACTTTGTTCATGTTTGGAATCCCCATAGTCAAAATGTCGGTGCTACAGGTTCTGGTCTGTCTGGTGGCACTACTGCCTCGAGCACTCTTGGTGTACCTCGAGCTTACAGTCCAAATTCAGCACCGGTATCCTCAAGTAATTTGTCAACTATTCATATAAGTGGACTAACATCTATTACTCAGCCAACGGAACTGGGGTCTGAGGAATCAGTTACTGGTATCACACAATTTTCGAGGTACACATGCTTTGGCTATCTTTTACGTGATATGTGCTTCCTTTTTTTTTTCTGTTGCTTGTTTTGGACCGATTAATATCTTGTGTCTTCCATAGTAATCCTGCCCAAGTTGGAGCAAGCGAGTCTTCTGTCCTACTTGGTGGAACCATTGGTGCTGCATCTACATTTTCTCCATTGGCATCTAACGACCTTCCTGTCAGTGCAATGACTGTCACAACCAATGTAATTTTTCCTGTTGACCTCATGATTATGTTGCCATATATTATTTTCTAAGACCTTTCTAACCTTCTGCCAGGAAATAAGTGCTATGGTGCCACCTCCATCAACATCTGCTACTGATCGCCTGGGATCTATTTTACCTGAACCTTTGAATACTGGGGATGCTTTGGAGAGATACCAACAGGTTGCTCAAAAGGTACTGATATTTTGGTTCGTGCTTGTCACCAAGATCCTTTTGGGCTTGTTTTTATTAAATATAATATAATGTAATGTAATGGGAATTACTAAATTAAAATGAACACGCCTCTTTTATATCCTTACACTCTACTGACTGAAGCCTTCTATTTGATGGTTCCTAAGTTAAAGATCAGATGTTCTCGTCCTGTGAAATATGCCTATAATCATTTGGTATCCTATTTTATTTATGAGTTGGTTCAAGCAGTTTTTTTTTCTGCTTTGCCTGTAATCTACTCTGAATGTTTTTTTTCTTTGGTAACCTATTGATAGTAGACTAATATGTGTATTCTTTCCCTACAGCTGGAAGCTTTGATTGTTAATGATGGCAAAGATGTGGAAATTCAGGTCAGACAGTGCTTTCTTTATACTGCTCCAGCACATCAATATTCTTGTAGGATTCAGCCTATTTGCTTAGCAAAATGTGGCATGCTATTGTGCTCTGCTTCATGTGTATGTTTTTGCAATTAGGTCACCTTTTCTTCTTATCTGATGATCCCTAATGTAATGTTTTGTGTTCAGTCTGTTATTGCGGAAGTTCCTGATATCTTACGTAGGTGTGTTAGCCGGGATGAGGCTGCATTAGCAGTAGCACAAAAGGTAATTGATCTATTTGATTAGGAATATACACATTTCTCAGTTCTTTGTTCTTTGTTCTTTGTAACTTACTGTTTCGACTGTTTTAACAGCAAGCTTATTTTGGTGCATTATGTCCCAGGTTTTCAAAAGTTTGTATGATAACACGTCAAATAGTACTTACGTCTCTTGGCTTCTAGCAACCTTAGTTGCAATACGAGATGTCTGCAAGCTTGTTGTCAAAGAGCTAACAAGTTGGGTATGTTTCATTGTGATATTCAACCTTTGTATTCCACGTTATGTGCTTTATTGTGATATAGTTAACGGTGAAATTTTTTTACGTTGAGACAAGCTGAGTTATTTAATTATGTTTTGATTTTGTGTTATTCCATTTCCATTTTATATTGTACATACATTCTATGGCTGAGATTGTTGAAATTTGATAGTTCATAGGTTTCTTTTTAGTGGAGTGAAGCTTTAGTTTTTTTGGGTCTTCTTTGACACCGCAGTAAAATTTTGTTTGAGTATTGCTTCTGTATGTTTAATGTCAATAGCATTAATTGCATGAACAGAACATCAACAATATAAAACACAAGCACCAAATATTAACCTGTCAGCTACGGTTTGGTGTGAGGTCTTAATATGGAACTCTGCCTTTATTCAGTAGGTATATTAGTGGGTTTTGTTGGTTGTGTGGGTTCAGGCCCCCTGCCCAACCCCCCCAAAAAAACTGTTTTTGTATTTGGGTGATCCACCCTTTTTCTCCTTCTTAAGACTATCTCCAACAATCGTCACCCAAAATACAAGACCCATTTGTCCTTTGGGTAGCGCTACAGGTAAAAGGTTCCATACCTATTTTTAGTCTTCTCCAACAACAAGACCTAAAAGACAAC
>Ga0182004_10000976_pt1 | contig 19763 bp, 25 predicted proteins | sample Sormic07211540_1_FD_120479 | JGI IMG/M metagenome (GOLD analysis project Ga0182004, IMG submission 120479) | Endophyte microbial communities from Sorghum bicolor roots, Mead, Nebraska, USA - 072115-40_1 MetaG | ecosystem: Host-associated > Plants > Roots > Unclassified | place: USA: Nebraska...
AAACACCAAAACTCGTGGAATTCTGTCAGATAAAACCCTAAGTCTAGATGTTGATTTCATTTGGATCCTTTTCTTTGTTTATTTGATAATTAAATTTGATACTTAAGGACCGTCAACAGGCATGGTAAGTGCCACGGAAGCCAACCACCTTGAAAGTCAGGATCTCCTTCCTGAAATTAGCCACGGTGCCAAAATAGACCAGGAGGTTGATTCGACCCACCGGGAGGGCCTTCTTGCCTAGTAGAACTCTATGGAAGCCACCTACACTCGACTTGAGCTATGATCTCTCGATCCCCAAGAGGTCAAGAGTCTCAAGGTAGACGATGTTGAGGCTACTGCTGCCATCCATCAGCACCTTCGAGAGACGAGCGTTGACGATGATGGGGTCGACAATGAGCGGGTAGAATCCAGGGCTGACGACGCGATCGAGGTGGTCATCATGGTCGAACGTGATGGAGGTGTCAGACTAGTTGAGATACTGGGGCACCACCATCCGGATAGCAAAGACTTCTCGTCACACCCTCTTGCGTTGTCAAGTCATGAGCTATGTCGAGGGACCACCATAGATAGCAATCGTGTTTCTTAGGGAACTTGTCGTCGTCATCCCCGCCGCCCTTGTCATTGCCCCTATCCTTCCTCTGGTCATCCTTTTTATGCCTAGACTATCGAAGTACTTCTTCTTCAGCACGCAGTAGTCCTCGAGCTTGTGGTTGGCCCCTCCCTCGTGGTAAGGGCAGCGCTCCTTTAGCATCTTGTCGAAGATGGCTCCCTCTAGGGGCGTCGAGGCTTCTTGCGTTCAACCACGACGATGAAGTCATTGTCGACGGCCTCATGCTTGCCTTGACACACCTTCTTCAGGCCCTCATCGTCATCCGCCTGTGCTTTTCCCTTGTCATTCCCGTCGCTAAAGAACGCTCCAACTGCCTCTTCACTGGCTGCATAATTGGCCACCACATCCATCAGCTCATCAATGGTCTGTGGGTGATTACGCCCTAACTACCGCACCAAGTCCTTGCAGGCAGTGCCTGATATGAATGCCAATATGACATCGTGGTAGGAGATGTGTGGGAGCTCAGTGTACTACTTGGAGAAGCATCGAGCGTAGTCGTGTAGAGACTCCCTAGGCTTTTGCTTGCATTTGCTGAGGTCCCATGAGATGCCAGGGCAGACATAGGTTCCCTTAAAGTTCCGCTCAAAAACTCAGAGGAGGTTGGTCTAGTCATGGATTTGGTTGGGGGTAAGTTCCTCGAGCCACCTGCGAGTAGTGTTAGAGAGGAACAAGGGTAGTTGTCAGATGATGGCACGGTCGTCTCCTCGAGCCCCGCCCAACTAGCATGCTAGCCGGAAATTGGCTAGCCATAGCTCAGGCTTGGTTTCACCATTGTACTTGGTGATGCTTGTTGAGGGACGAAAGGGGTTGGACAGCGGCATGCTGTGGATCGCCCAGCTGAAGACTTGAGGCCCTAGTGGCTCAAGAGCCCTCCGGTCCTCGTTATTTTCAAAGCACCCACAGCGGTGTGCGTTGTGGCCTTGTTTCTCGGCGTCCCCGTGCTTTTGTCGTCGATGCTCATTGATGTTGTGGCGCACATCGTACGGTTGTCGATGATGTGCTCTTGAATGGGTGCAGCTCTCTTGCCATGAGGAGGTGCTTCTTGGTGAACAGAAACCTCCCTCTTATGTCGTGCTGGCTTGACGGGTCGTTCCAAGGCCGCTACTCAACACCTAGAGGCCGAACTTTGGTTTGTTGTGCTGCTGTGACATGGAGCAAACCCTAAACCTCATCCCATATGCGGCGTGCTTGAGGATTCGAGGGCTCAGGCATGCCACGCAGAAGCATTGTCGCCGCCACGGTGTTCTAAGCCGCTAGAGGGAAATGATTTGATGAGGCGCTTTGGCTCCCCATCTTCACTGATTTGTTGGAAGATGTCTCAATCCTATCCTCGAGCTCCACAACTATGCGGGGGCACGTGGTCTTACTCGAGAGCTTGCTCCAGCTAGTTTAGCCACTCTTGGTCCTCGTCGAGCTTGGCCTTCAGCTCTCGAAGCTACACGAGTTGTGTGGCCTTGTCGTACTAGGGAAGAGGTGGGTCGAGCTGCCCCCTACTCTGGAGTCCTTGTGTAACCTCCCACCGCTAGCGCGACAGTGACAACGTTGCCATCGTCATCAGTGGTGTCATCGTCAGAGGCCACAGCTCTGTCCTCGACGTTGAAGCATTCCCACATAGGGTCGTAGCTGTCAGACTCAGAGTCAGGGTCAGGATTGGCGGCGGTGTTGAAGCATCCTCGCCACTCTTCCACCAACTGCTGCCTCAATGTGGTGAGGGTGTACTACCCCAGACTGAGAGCTTGAGGCCTGTGTACTCGCAGAAAGCTCAAATCCTCGATGGCCGCTTGGGTCGCCCTTAGCTCCATTGTGTTGCGCGGGAGGGCCCCTGGCCGCTCTGTGTGCATGCTGGTGCTGGGATGGGTTAAGGTGGAGTATGTCGCTACGGCGTTGTTGAGGCCGCACGGGAGCAGACGCAGGTCGTTGAATAGCCTGTGTGGCAGCAAGGTGGAGGGTGAAGAGGTCACGAGTTCCCTTGCCATAGATTTGGCTTCCCTTGACGTTGCGTGGGTGAAGCCATGGTTGCCGTGACAGTTTTCCTGCCCGTTCTCTGTCCCCGAGCGCAGGCTGGATGGATCCCCAACCATGGGCTCTAGGTGGTCTGCTCGAGACGATGATCATGCAGCAGTCGTGGATTGTTGTTGATGATGATGCTGGTCATGCCTCCTCTTGGGCGGAGAGGCATGATGATGAGGTCAGCGTATGGCCCCTCCTGAGCATGGGTGCACAATGCGAGCTCCACCCGGGCCCCTGGTTGAGAGTAGGATCATGTCGTAGCCGAAGCTGGTGGACATGAACTCAAGACTCCCGAACCAGATCACCATGGAGAGCAGAAGTGGACAAACAGGGGTGGCCATCCAGAAGTAAGGCGGCAAATCATCAATAAACACGCAGGACGCCTACCTAGCGCACTAACTGTTGGTGTTTTACCCTAGGGGGTAGCACCAATGAGTGAATTTGTGTGCGTGCTCCTTCTTCCAGATGGTGATGCCAGAAGAACACATCAATATATCCTAGTTCAGGCAAAAGAAGGCCCTACGTCCAATGGGGGGAGGAGTTTGTATTATCTTGCACCGAAGCACTTGTATAGGGGTGAATAGAAGTATGAATGAGCGGGAGGTTCCAAGTCCTAAGGTCTAGCAGTGTGTAGCTAGGGGATTGGTGGTGTTATGATTGTGAGCGTGGTTTCTATGTGAAGTGCTTGCCCTATTCTAAGCCCTAGCATCCCCTTTTATAGTCCAAGGGGAGGCACGGGGTTACATGGTGTGTGGGCTAGTGTAGGTTATGGTAGGGGTGAGGAAACGGGTCAACCCGAGACCTCCGTACTGGCGTGGGTCTTGTTACGGTGTACTTGGTGATGATGGCGCGTGCTTTCCCTTGCGTGAGTCCCTATATGACGCCTTGTAATTGACCTACACTTATATGCACGCGCATACAGCTCCTCAGACGTCGTGTCAGGAGTTGTTAGAGCGCTGACCCTCCCTAGCAGATCCTTCCTAGGAGAGTATCCAAAGGCCTCTAGGGTAAGGTAGATTGGGCATGGTCCGTACGCAAAGCATTGACAATTACATCTCGAGGGGTCACTCGATGGGATGTTACGCTGGGTGCGGCACAACTGTCGTGTACCTTTTCCCAACTTTCAAGACAAAGCTGGTAAAAGTCGAGACACAACGGGGGTACGATCCATCACCACTGCTACAACTGCCATGGTGTTACGTGGGAGCCTGTCAGGTGCATTAAATGCTCTGGATCCCGTACCGGTGGTAGGCAGTCGAGACGTGTTATGCGCTCGAGGCAGTGTGATTCGCTCGACCCTTATTCCATGATCGAGGGGTGTATCAACTCGAGGACCTAGCGTTCGCTCAAGCCACTTTCTGCCACCGAGGCGTATGTCGATTGGTGTGCTGGCTGTATTTATGGTACATCGAGTAGACGACATAACAGGTATGTGCTTGTCTGGGATGTCGAGGCTTGCTCCTGGGCTAGCCCAATATGGTTTCACACTGGGCTTTTTTCACCTGTTAGAGCGGGTGGGGTTTTTGTTTCTTTTGGGATATACATACGGGTACCTTATTGATATCCTCCACAATATTGTTTCATGACAAGATCAAATTCAGCAATCATTTCTACTATGGCTAGGAAGTTACCATTATTTGATTGATAAAGTCTTGCATTTGTCCCTCAAAAGGCTAGATTTTGTTTAGGAAGAAACTTCACAGCAAAAATTATTCTTAACAAAACTTGTTGCCAACACTCCTTCTCTTTTGCTATTTCCCACTGCATTTCATCATCAATTGTTTTATTTTTGCTCAATCTAATCCGAAGATCATTCCATGTATTCATGTGTGTCGGATGCTCCACACTGTTCTCATGTTGTTTTATTTTGTCACTCAAATGCTTCCAATCCCTCACTCCACCATTTGCTAACAAAGCCTTGTACTGATTTGGTTTGAATAGCTTGCAGCAAAAACAAAAGACCTTGTCCACATGTTTAGAGTAAACCAACCACTTCCTATCAATAACTCTCCATTAGGTAACTTTTTGGAGTAGTAGGTATATGAAAAACGCCTATTACTAGTATCACTAGGAAATTGTAAATCCATCTCTCTCACAGGCCCTTTCTTAATTAAGATATCCCTTTTGATATTGTCAAGATTTTCCCATGTCCTAGGATCAAAGATCATCAACATTGATTGTTCATAAATATATACGTTTTTTGTATCATCCGAAGGCTGCAAATTTTCACCTGATCCTAAAATGTTCTCATTAGCATCAGCTTGCACATCTAAATTTTCCACCCCTGTAGCACCTTCATTGGCATTAGCTTGTGTGATTATTGGTTAATCATGTTCCTGCCCCTGGTCTTGACTGACTTTGGCATTTCTTTATGTTGGAAAAAACTTATGTAACACACCCTTTTGCAATTCTCTAGATTGAAGATCTTGCTTTTTTTCTTTTCTTTTTGAGCACCGTACTTATGTTTCTTGGGCAACATCTAATTGATAAAAAAATAAAATTACAAATCAAATCCCTTAAGCCTAGACAGTACTGATCTAGTGAATACTGAATTGTAAAGTACTATACTAATGAATTGTAAGACTAGACGGACGTACTGAATTGATTTGTTTCTTTGAGAGGCTTCATACCTTTACTGAATATTGATCACCAGCCTGATCACCGCCGTGAAGAGGACAAGAGAGACATCCTCGTCCGTCCTTGCACCTGCCACGCCGGCAGCCGGAAGAAGGAAAGGAAGATGGCCTAAGCACGCAGATGCTGACGCCGTGGACATGGAGTCCCTACTGATCTAGTGATCTGCGACAGCAATCGCCGCACGGTGGCAGCAGTAGGGACTCGCGTGATCGTGCCGCGTCTGCCAAATATGAGCGGCAGATTGTCTGGCTACTTCCTTGCCGGCTAAATGGCTGATGGGCTGTATACACATGAGTACCCTCATGGGCCCATGGGCGGCGCACCACCTGCCTCCCCTTGGGACGGGCCTAAAATGGTACTTCAGTAAACATATGGTGAGATCCATGGATGCAAAGAGGTATAAAAAGAAAACCTGCAACGCTAACACAGGCCACTTGTTATCAAGTGTGTCAATTTAATTGATCCTTTCACAGGTGCATGGGATGAGCACCTCATATATGGTAACTTCTAGCCGGATGAGGTTGAAATTATAATGGTGATTCCAGTAGAACCTTTAGAGCTGGACTCGCCAGCATGGCACTACAATTCTAAGGGAAATTTCTCTGCCAAACCCACATATAAATCAGCTGTGCAAATCAAAAACAATTTTCTCCAGAAAACTGCATTTGGATTTGGCTCATATTGGTTCAAACGTATAATTCAAGTGGTATTAGATTTGGCAATAGAAGGTGAAAGAATTTCTTTGGTTGTGGCCTCCTCTTACAAATCCACCACGTCCTCGACCGGCGGCATCCACTGATCTAGACTCAGGACTGCCTCCAAGGTCAGGTCCATGTGAGTCTCGAAGTTGTGAGTACAGCTCCCCAACTGTGATGGGCTCAACCCTAGCAGTTAGGGTTGTGACTAGAGAAGTGTAGACTTCTCCAAGTCCGGTGAGTATATACTCTACCAGTTCTTCATCATCAAGCCATTGTCCGGCTGCAGCCATCTTGTTGTTGAGTGCCTTTATCTTCGTGAAGTACTCGGCAGTAGTGGAATTTCTCTTCTTGGTATTAGCAAGGGCGATGCGAATGTTCACCGTGCTAATACCAAGAAATATCCCCAACACAACACCAAAAGATGTGGTTGTACTTATGATCATGGTACTATAGAAAAGGCATTAGAAATGTTCACCGTGCTAATACCAAGAAATTCAAACCCTATCCTAGTAAAGGCATTAGAAATATCCGGGACATCTCGTAGCATTGCTTAAGTCAGGTTGTCATCCCCAACACAACACCAAAAGATGTGGTTGTACTTATGATCATGGTACTATAGAAAATGAATAAAGGTTATCCGCAAGTGCACAGATAAAATACTCCCATTGTAGCATTTCACCTAGGAAAGTCCCAGGTATCATTATTTATAATTTTACCGCTGGGAAGGCACTTTGAGGCATAAAAGCTATATCTTACATTTGTGATTAGAGTTCCACTAGATCAATACTCATAACAGGGATCAATCATAAATAAAGGATAATTAATATCAAATCAACATAATCCCGAAAGGGTTCCACCGAGCATTTTCCTACTTGGGCGTGATTCTAGAAAGAACTAGAAAATAGAGACTAACTACTAGGGTTATTCTAACTATAGGTCATTGAACTACATTAATTAGTGCAATTATATTTAGCAATCATCGTCAGACTTAACTTGTATCCATACACAAGAGACATTGCTAAGGTGGGTCAGAAACATAGGAAGACATCACCCCGCAACTCAGCCTTACTAGTCCTATATTCGGGGAGTGAACTACGTAGGAATCAACAAAGTTGTCATCTTTGTGATCTACTACATGACACGAAACATAGGGTGCATTCGCAGATAAGCATCATCTAGCCACCATGCTTACACAACTTCTACGACCCACCCCAGAATTCAAAGGGTAAGCGCTATACGAACAAGGGCATAAAACAAAGCTAATCCAACTATACTAAACATATAATCAAAGTAGGCAATGAACATTATAATTATGAATATATAATTATACCAAGTCATATCAAGTATTCAACTCAAACACGAACTAGAATAAGAACTAGAGGTAAACATGAACTAGACAAGAACATGATGAACTAGACGATGAACTAGAACAAGAACAAGATGACCTAGACGATCTAATTGATCAACTAGAAGAACAAAAGATGAACTAGAAGATAAACACAATGAACTTGAAGACAAATAACTCAAATAGATTAACAATGTTGAATACAAGAGAGAATTACAAAGCTTTACCTAGCCTCCTTGTGACTAGATCTGGAATCCAAGCGTTGCTTAACTCCACTAATTCCTATTCTTATGTTTCTAGATATGCCCTAGTGTTGATATTAGTTACACACATAAAAGAATCAAAGAGAAATAATCTACAAGCGCACAGATATTGGTGAGCACTTCACCTGGGAGATAAGTCCAGAGTATCGTATTTATTTTTTTACCACCAGAAAAAAGCGTGCAAAAGACTAACCTTTTATCCTACCTACTACCCATAGGTTGCAAGACAAGATAGTGAGAATTAAGCAATATAAAGAGAACTCTTTCTTCAGTCTTCTTCTAACCTATGGTAAATTGTGTAGATATTCTTCTAAGGGGAGTAACTAGAGAAAAGAGACACCTCAGAGAGTGCTTAACCCTAGCACCATAAACCCTACCTTACCTCCTAACGGGACATTGATTAGTGAGACCCAAGAGGATTGTCACTTTCCCCAAAAGGCTAACACAAATCCGGCCAAGCAGGGAGTATCTACAAGTATTCCTAGCCCAAGCACCACGCTTACACTACGAATAATTACTCAATTCCCTACGCGAAGGGAATAAAGTAAACTCATAAACCAAAGAACAATAACTTACTAGTATCAGAAGTTGAATTGCTGAACGATTCTAGAACCAAGCCTCGGGTTAGGAGACTTAATCCCAAAGATACAAAGAAGAAGGCACCGACAGGCCAGACTTTCTCAACTCCTATCTTCACCCTATACTCTCTCAATATCTCTTGTTGCTATCACCCTAAAGACCCATATCCATTCGAGGGACCCCTCTCTGTCTAACTCCCTCTAGAAAATATGAATTAGAGTTTCAGAGTTACATCTTAAGGGGGTAGCACCTTTATTTATAGCCTCCTAGGAATCACCACAGCCATTGGATCAAACCGACTTAAACGTGCGCTTAAGATTAATCCTCAAAGTCGGTGGAGGTAGGATCCGCGAGGTGGAGCATGATTGGTTCCCACCACCGGGCGGCCGCCCCACCTGGCAGGGGCACCCGCCCCTAGCCTACTGCCAAATGGGCCTAGGTTTCAGGTCATGGCTCCTAGAGTCTTCTAGAGTCTTCCTGAGTTGATGTTTTGGTCTTTTCTCCATGTAAATCTGACATGTGGATCTTCTTTTGTTATTATTCTGGTAACCCCCTATAGAAAGAGACAGTCACCAAAACTCATGGAATTTTGTTAGTAATAACCCTATTTCTACTGAGTGCTTGCAAATAGGTCTTTTTTCATGTTAAGTTGATGGTTAAAATTAGGAGTTATCTATAGTCAACAAACTCCCCCACACTTATCTTTTACTCGTCCTCGAGGAAAAAAGATAGATAAACTATTTTAATCATAACTTCAAACCAAGACATCACCAGATTTATTCCAAGCCATACCTATACTACGCGATTCAAAGTGTCTACCATAAAACGTTGGGAAGTTGAAGATGGAACACTACAAAATAGAGTTCTCTTTTCCTTTAGCCCTATCACTTGGAGTTTTATAATATTTTTGCAAGGCAAAACTTAACTTACCCTTCTCCATCATGTAGCACACTCAATCACTCATTATATGGGGTATTTGTGGAACTCACCAATGTAGATAGATACACCCTACTCTATATAGGCTTATATGGAGTTAAAGGTAGTTCAAGGAAATAGCATACTTACCTTGCATATCTTGCTAAGTCAAAACTCAGATCTATGGAGCGGAATAGCATACTCTTAGATCAAGAAGTGTATGTGTGTGGAACTGTTGATGCAAAAGTGGATCTGCAAACACAAAGGGCTAATACCCGATTCAATGTTAAGGCGTGCCAGCGGATTTGACATTACAATCGACAAAGGTGATAACTCGAATACTTTGGTCCCAACAACAACGATGCGCCCGGATGCCATGGCCAAGAGGTATTCATTCGAGAACTCATCGAGTATGACTCGAAGAATTCTTAAGAACTCGTAGGTAAAAAGGAAAATATGTGAGTTGATGAGGTCGTCAAAAGTAGATGCAAGAATAGATGTAAAAACTTGTGTTTGATTGATTGGATTGATTTCACACATCGCCACTAGGCCTATATTTATACCCTGTCCTAAAGAGTTACAACCAAGCACGACTAGGATTCTAGTTCCAAACTAAACAGAATTCGTATACAAAACAAACTCTAACAGTTATAGAAAATAATAATCTATCTATCCTAGGTGATCGGCACATCACCATCATCTCCCCGACGATTCCCACGTCTTCCTTTATCATCATTGGCATATCATCCTCCATCGGCATCGACAGTCATCAATATCAACCATCGGCATTGATCACCCAACGTTCCTAGACTTAATCATATTCTGCTGCTTTATCATCGGTATCATAAGCTATCGACAACTTCCTTGTTGACCAATCACCACTTTTCCATCTGCCGATCCAAGCTTCATTAACTTTCCTGATACATATCCAAAAACAGTGTCAACACATGCCCCCAATTTCGGAGTATAAAATCATTAATGCTTTGAAATTCTCTCCTAATAATGACGCCCTTTTCACAATTATTTCCTTCTGATAGCAATTAATTACCGAATCCAAACAACCTTAACCCGGCTTCCCAGCATGTACCTCGAATTTCTCAACCATCTGAACCAAATCCCCTAAACACCCGCTCATCGGCAACTGTTGTGTTAGAGTTGACTGCCGATGAGCCGACCAGGTATCTCCTTAAATCATGATTACTTGTTGTCAAATCACCTGCACAATCCCTAAAATAATGATTATCATGCAAACAGTTACCATATCCATCTGAACACCCTCGAATTTTATGGGTACAGCAAAGAGATAAGTGAGAAATACCCCTGCTCAGTTTATCCTATAAATACTTCCTTCCTCGGCACTCTTTCTCCATCTTGCCATCCTTCATCACCCAAACTCATCTCTCTGGCTGCGGCATTGTCGAAGAGCTCAAGAACTCCAGCAAAATCTTCCCCAACGGTCTCTCAAGTCTTCGATCTTCTTCTTCCTTGGGAAGAAATGGCCGTCAACTTCATCGTCCTGAGGTTAATCTATTCCCATCCTTTTCTTTCTTTACTACAACCCTTTACTTTTTGCAAGTCTACTTACTTAGCATTTTTCCTTCTTCTTTCTTTCTCTCTATTCTTTCAATCTTCGAACCTTAGGAACTGAGCAAGAAAATTGTTATTCCTACCGAACAACCTCACCTTCAATGCCTCGGCCCGCTGGGTGATCCGGATCCTACCGATCTGATTAATACGGAAACAAATAGGATTCCTTCTAGAGCTGAGAACTTTTTGCTAGATCTGTGGAAGGACACTTTCCGATCCTGGCCAAACCCCACCAAAGGATGGAAGGATTGGTTCTTGAGAGTCAGTAAAACACATCAAGTACGCTGGGGTGAACGTAATATAGACCAATGTGTTCGGCTTTCCATTGCCAATATGGAAAAGAATGAATCAATGCTGATAGCCACCTCATATTTTTGGTCAGACACTTTCAACACCTTCATCTTTGGCCATGGCCCAGCTTCCCCCATGCTTGTTGATGTAGTTATGCTTACTGGCTTGGATGTTGCCACTACCGATGATGGCCAGTTATTCAGCCGTAAAGCCGAATTCAAGATAGAAACCCGTAACATCGGCGGTTGGTCAGGGTATATTCAGAAATATCAGAAAACGAGATTGGTTGGTGAGAGAGAGCATGCCACTTTTCTAAATATGTGGCTGGATAAATTCATTTTATGTGGCCGATCGGTAGGATCAACTTCTGTCTACTTATCGGCAGCAGAGAGGCTAGCCGATGGCAACCGATTTCCTCTTGGCCGATATTTGCTAGGTTCTGTTTACCACCTCCTCCATCAAGTGGCAGAGAAACTTCTATTGGGTGAACCTATCGGCAATTTAGGAGGCCCTTGGTGGTTCATCAATATGTGGCTTAATGTTCACAGGCACAAACGTCTTTGGTTCGATTTCTTCACACAACAGTTCCCCCGAGATATTGCCGAAGATTATGAGCTGGCAGATGATGAATCGGCAAATTGCTCACCACTCAATTACGGTGAAGCGGTTATAGTACTCCCTGGTACCGGCTCCAATGAAAACCAGATCGGCCGATTCTTCCAAACTCTATATGACGACCTCTCCAAAGATCAGTGAGCATGGATGCCTTATGAAGATCCAGAGACTAGATTTCCACTCACCTTCCATCCTTTTGATAATGCTCTCAACAAAGATAATGATTTGATGATGGCAATCATTACCCCAAGAGCAATCCCAGTCAACAGCTTCGGCAGTAGAAAGAACATTAACACCACCTACGAGTTTTACAACTCATCGGCACTAGCTCGCCAACTGGCTTTTGGTCAGCTGCCGATCAGACTTTGTTATGCCGATGTGGTAAAACATAGAGAAACGATAACCATCGGACTGGAGTGGATCAGGGTAGCTCAACTTCAACCAAACGCCGATACAACAGATATTGACCTATCGACTTGAGTCCCAGCTCTCTTTATTACCCAGTTATACAAACATTGGTGGGAAGAATGGAAGGAGCATCTGTTTAGAGTATCGGCTCATACATACCGTGGTATGATCGACTCTGATTACCAAATCCCTGATAACATTGTAAGTTCTTTACCGACACCTTAGTTCCTTTATTATTTTTTAACCTCATCGGCAACTTACTTACTCTTATTTCAACAGGTCAATGACCCAGCACTGACGGTGAGTAGAAGCGGAAGGCCGATTGAGCTCCTCCAATCAGGCTCGATTTCTTTAATTGGCTATAATGCACCGAGTCTAGCAACTCTGATGCATTGTAATGTATGCTTCAAAAATACCACCAAATGGTCGAAAACATCTCCATCGGTCGCTGCTGCTACTCTGGCGCAGACTTTTAAGGAAAACTCTTAATTTCCTTTGCTTACATCGATTTCATCCTATACTCATATCATCCTTTCAGGGTACATCGGCTGCAACAGGAACTTCATCGGTAATTTTTATTCTCAACAAAACTTCACCAGTACCTTTTCCTATAGCCAACTCATGAAATTTTACTTTCTGTAATAGCAGACTGGCAAATCAGCAAAAACCAAGAGTGCTCAAACATCGGGTGCCGATGCCCCCCAGCCCAGTCAAGCTCTAGCCAAGAGAAAAGGTCCAAAGAGCACCAAGACCCTGCCAAAGCGCCAGAAGACAACACCGTCCTCTTCACCTCGTCTAGTATCCCCGATCCACATAGCATCATCTCCTTCTCAATCGGAGCTCCAGACACAAGAAGTACCTTCTCCCCCTCAATCGGTACCCCAGCCACAAGAAGCATCAACCGATGTATCTAAACAGATTGCCGATCCGGTTGATCTAGGTACATCATCGGTCGCCCCTCCAGAACAGACAATCACCAAACTTCCTCAAGGTAAAGTACTGATTACAGAATTATTAACGATCCGGTTTATCTATAAGCTAATCATCCTTGTAACTTTTCAGCTGAAGTGATTCCATCGGCAATCCTAGCCGATCAAACTATAGTACCAGCTGCATCTCCTCGTCAGAGACAGGAAATCGCCCTGAAGCAAGTAAGTTATCCAATTTTCTAGGTTTTACACTATCAACAGTTAATCTTGAGTAACTTATCTCTTTCCTTATTTAGGAGCAAGACTCCCCATACAGCTTATTCTCCTTTGCTATCGACATCTCCGATGATGAAGGCAAAGAAGCAAGCTCTTCTCAAGGAGTTGGAATCTCATCGGCAGCGGTCAAGGCCAAGTTGGAAGACTTATTGACTCTGTTGCACCAAGACACGGACCAGCTAGTGGATGATTCCGATCCGGCCAAAGTTATATTCAAGACCCTTCGTGGCCAAATTCCAGCCGATGCAGAAGAAATCCAGACTTCCAAGCTGCTCACCTAAAGAGTCGTCAACTCAAGTACCAAAAGGCTACCCAGTGCCTTGCCGATAGAGCTGCTTACGCCCAGCTCAAAGAGGAGATGCTGCGAGCCAAACATGCTGTCGATGAGAAACAAAAGAGCATCGGCGTTCTGCAGTCCTCAGGAGATGAGCTGAAACAAAGAATTTCCAATCTATCGGCAAAAAGAGAAGCCCTGCTAGCCAAACTTAAGCAAGTAGAAGAAGCCCTGACTCAAGCTCAGCAAGAAGAAAGTCAGCTGCCTGATGCACTCAAAACTCTTCAGCAAGAGAGAGATGTCTAAGCCCACAAAGCACTACAGATGAAGAAGAAGCTGAAGCCAGTGGAGGGCTCTGCTGATGAAGACTCTTGAGAAATAGAAGAGGCCTACCAGATTCGTTTGCGCGCAATATCGCACATTTAGGCTTTGCTGAATCTGTGAACTTTTTCATCGGCAACTTGTTTAGTTCAGCTTTCAAAAACTTCGGTCGTTTTGGTCCCGCCGATAGGATTGTAATCGGCACTAAAACTCTATGCACGACTCCAGATACACTTAACGTTTTGTCCAGCCGATAGGACTGTTATCGGCATTTAAACTTTCATGCATCAATCCAAATACTCGGGTAGTATTTCTTTAAATATTTTCCATTTAAAGCTCTAGGGAATTCAACTCCTTAGAGAGTTTCTAGAATATAAGCATTGCCAGGAGCAGATCAATTTATCCGATAAGGACCTTCCTAATTAGGAGACCACTTTCCAAACTTTGAGCTTTTAGTTCCAATCGGTAGAATCAACTTCCACACCAAATCCCCATCGGCAAACTCCTTGGCTTTTACTTTCTTATCATACCATTTAGCAACTCTCTTTTTATTTTCTTCTATGCTAATTAAAGCTCTCAACCGATGCCCTACTAAATCATCCAACTCATCTTTCATCAAAGTGGCATAGTCATCGGCAGTTAGTTGATCCTGAGAAAACACCCTTCTGGAACCAGTTTTAATTTCCCATGGCAATACTGCATCATGTCCATACACCAACTAATAAGGTGATACTTTGGTTGAACCATGACACGCCATCCGATATGACCATAAAGCTTCATTCAACAATGTATGCCATCTCCTAGGATTTTCTTCAATTTTCCGCTTAATAAGCTTAATAATGCCTTTATTAGAAGCTTCAGCCTGCCCATTGGCTTGAGCATAGTAAGGAGAAGAATTCAATACCTTAATCCTCATACCGATCGCAAATTCATCAAACTCCCCCGAGGTAAACATGGTACCTTGATCGGTAGCAATCGTTTGGGGAATGCCAAATTGGTAAACAATATGCTCTTTTACAAAATCAATCATATTGGCCGATGTCACTTTCTTCAAAGGAATAGCCTCAACCCATTTAGTGAAATAATTGGTGGCAACAAGGATAAATTTATGCCCTTTGCTTGATGGCGGATAAATTTGACCGATGAGATCAATAGCCCAACCCCGAAACGGCCAAGGTTTAATAATAGGATTCATAGCCGATGCGGGTGCCCTTTGAATATTGCCAAAGTTCTGACATCCTTGACATCCTTTGAAATACTTAAAGAAATCTTCAAGTATAGTTGGCCAATAATATCTGTTTCTCCTAATCATCCACTTCATATTGAAAGCCGATTGATGTGCCCCACATACTCCTTCATGAATCTCACCCATCAAGCTTTTACATTCTTCTTCACTCAAACATTTGAGCAGAACTCCATCTATTGTACGATTATATAATTCTTCTTCGAGGAGTACATACTTTGTAGCTTGAAACCTAACATGCCTCTCAACTTTCTTAGATGGATCCTTTAAATAATCAGTAATTTCTCTTCTCCAATCATCGGCACTGACTGCCGATAATATTTCCAAGATGGGTTGATATCCCGAGGCATGCTGAGCCAACCGATTGGCCTCCTCATTATGTAACCGAGGAATATGTTCTAATCGGAAATCCTTGAATTCTTTCAACAGTTGTACACATCTCTCACAATATGCTATCAAAACCTCACTTCGGCATTCATAACTCCCAACCAATTGGTTTATGACAAGCATGGAATCACCGAAAACTTCAATAGCATCAGCATGAACCTCCTTTAATAATTCCAATCCTTTGATCAAAGCTTGGTACTCAGCTTAATTATTTGTCGACGTGGCAACAATCGGTAAAGAAAACCCATACTTCTCTTCCCAAGGAGAAATTAGCACTATACCGATTCCTGCCCCCCGGTCACACGTAGATCCATCAAAGAAGAGCGTCCAAGGAATGAATTCCAAAGCATCCACTACACCACAATGCTGAGTTATAAAATCGGCCATAATATGCCCTTTAACCGCTTTAGCCGATTCGTAACGTAGATCAAATTCCGTCAATGCTAATATCCACTTGCCGATTCTACCACTCATAATCGACATCGATAACATGTATTGGACTACATCATCTTTGCATATAACAGTGCATTCGGCCGATAGCAAGTAATGTCTCAATTTGACGCAAGAAAAGTATAAGCATAAGCATAATTTCTCAATTGCTGAATACCTTGTCTCAGCATCCACCAATCTTCTACTTAGATAATAAATCACACACTTCTTCCCCTCAAATTCTTGAATGAGAGCCGAACCGATGACCATATCATCGGTAGACAAATATAATCTGAAGGGCTTTCCTTGTTGCGGTGGAACCCAAACTGGAGGGTTTATCAAATAATTCTTGATTTCATCCAAGGCTAACTGCTGCTCTATTCCCCATACCAATTCTTGATCGGCTTTTAACTTAAGCAAAGGGCTAAAAGCACGAATCTTACCTGACAAATTAGATATAAATCGTCTGATAAAATTAATCTTGCCGATCAATGATTGAAGTCCAGTTTTATTGGTGGGAGCAACTATTTTGTTGATGGCATCAATAGATCTTCTACTAATTTCAATTCCTCTTTGGTGCACCATAAAACCAAGAAATTGCCCTGTCGATACACCAAATGCACATTTATTAGGGTTCATTTTTAAACCATGCTTCCTTGTGCACTCCAACACCTTTCGCATATCGGCCAGATGCTTATTAAATCCCTAGACTTAATCACCACATCATCAATATAGATTTCCACCAACTTGCCAATGAACTCGTGGAAGATAAAATTCATGGCTCTCTAATAAGTAGCACCAGCATTTTTCAAACCAAAAGTCATAACTATCCATTCAAACAATCCAACATGACCAGGACATCTAAATGCAGTCTTGGGAATATCCTCTTCAGCCATGAATATTTGATTGTATCCTGCATTGCCATCCATAAAGCTAATAATCTGATGTCCAGCTGCAGCATCAACCAACAAATTGGCAACTGGCATTGGATAACCATCTATCGGCGTAGCCTTATTGAGATTTCTAAAGTCAATGCAAATACGAACCTTCCCATTCTTCTTATAAACAGGGACAACATTAGAAATCCATTTGGCATACCGACACTGCCGAATAAACTTCGCTTTAATAAGTTTGGTTATTTTGGCCTTAATATCATGTAGGATATTAGGATTGCATCGACGCGCTGGTTGCTGATGCGGCCGAAACCCAGACATAATAGGCAACCGATGTTCAACAATCGATCGGTCTAAACCAGGCATCTCGGTATAATCCCAAGCAAAACAATCATTATATTCCTTTAACAAATCGGTTAATTGTTGCTTACACTTAGAATCTAACTTAGCAATAATAAAAGTAGGCTTTGGCTTATCGCCATTACCTATATCTACTTCTACCAGATCATCAGCCGATGTAAACCCCTGTCCTAACTTTCCATCATCGGCGAACCTATCCATTAAAACTCCTCATCAGAACCGACTAGATCGGTGGAATTTCATAGTCAGCAACTTTGAGAAAATCTTTCTCCCAAACTTCCCCTGAAATGCATCTGGTCCTCTCATAAGTATCTGACTGTGCCGACACAATGACATATGAAGAATCTCCAGGGACAATTTCAATCTTGTCACCTACCCACTGAACTAGGCACTGGTGCATTGTAGAAGGAATACAACAATTGGCATGTATCCAATCTCGCCCCAATAGCAAATTGTATGCACCTTTTCCACTAATGACAAAGAAAGTTGTCGGCAAAGTCTTGCTGCCGATGGTCAGTTCAACACATATGGCCCCTTTAACCGGAGATATATTCCCTTCAAAATCTTTCAACATCATATCAATCTTGGTCAAATCTTGATCTCCTTTGCCAAGCTTCCGATAGATTGTGTATGGCATAATGTTGATAGCAGCTCCACCATCAATGAGTATCTTGGAAATCGGCTGTCCATCATCCCTGCCTTTGACAAACAGAGCCTTAAGATGCTACCTTTCATCATTAGAAGGTTTCTCAAAGATAGCCGTCATTGGATCAAGAGCTAGTTGGGCTATTTGGTCAGGGAAATCAACTTCCTCATCATCACTGAAAGGTGCAAGAAACTCCATCGGCAACATAAATACCATGTTAATATCTGTTGGTGGTCCTTTTCCCTTGGGATTTGATTGCTGCCGATTCTGAGACATGGAAGACCTTTCCTCCCTATTCAATTCTTCTTGACGTTCTCGCTGCATCCTCCTTTTTTGCGTCCTTGTCAATCCTTTTGGACACAATTGGGGAAGTTGTGTCCTCTGTACTGGCTAATAGCGAATTTCTCTTGATTCCACCTGATGGGTATTAGCATCCCTGCAGAAAATGAATTCATTGGGCACCCGTGCATTTGTCATCTCTTCAAGCTCCTCTTGGTTTCTTGGAAAATGGCTGACACGTTCACCAAGCCTGTCATGCACACTAAGCCTGCCCCCTAGCTGATCATGAACTGACATACTTCCTCTGATCGGCCCATTAAAACGTCGATCATCGTCCTAATATCGCCAATCTGGTCGATCATACCGATTATAACCATTGCATTCAGGGCAGTCTCTAACAGTTGGTAACTTGATGTTTTGCTCCCAACAGTGGATGAAGAACAGGCAATTCCAATGATCTTTGTGCCGATTCCACTCTTGTCGGCGTCTTTCTTCTTCTCGGCGTCGATCTTCTTGCTGACGACGATATCGATCTTCGCGTTGCTGCCATGTTTCCTAATGCCGCCTATGAGTAATAATAATGCCAGATCGAGGAGGTCTCCCAGAACTGCTGCCTTCCTGGATCAAGCCTTTGCCCTTGGCGTCATCGGTAGTGATCTGATGCTGGAGATCTACCGATGCGCTCTTCTCAGTTGCTTCCGATGTTAAGACTTTAGTCTTTCCCTTGGCATCCAGCATGTTTGTAGGGAAAGGATGCTGATCAATCTTCATCGGCTTCTGAGCTTTGGAGTTATCAAATTTAATCCTCCCAAATTCTATAGCCAATTGCAAAATGTTGCCTGAACACCTTGCACTCATTTGTACTATGAAATGTCGCATTATGCCAGTTGCAATACTTGATCTTTTTCAACTCTTCTGCCGATGGGATCACATGATTTGGTGACAACTTAATCTACCCCTCCTGAAGCAGAAAATCATCCTATCGACCTTTGTAATATCAAAAGCAAACTTTTCTGGTTCTTTATGGCCAAAAGGACAGGACATCGGCTTTTTGTTTTTTACCCATTCCGCTAAGCCGATGACTGGTTCTTCATCAGAATCTGAACTTGCTGCTTCATCGACAAATGACACCTTTTTGTTCCAAGCTTTCCTATGTTCAAAAGTCTTGATATCTTGATCAGAAATCCTCTGCACCAAATGACTTAGACTTTCAAACTCTTGAGAAGCATAGTTGTCTTTGATGTGTGGCAACAATCCCTGGAAAGCCAAATCGGCTAGCTACCGATCATCCAGAACTAGACTGTAACATTTATTCTTAACATCCCACAACCTCTGCACAAAGCTTTCAACCGATTCATCATTGCGTTGCCTCAGCCTTCCTAAATCGGTAATCTTCTTCTCATGGACTCTAGAAAAGAAGTACTTGTGGAACTGCTTCTCTAGATCGGACCAAGTAATTACTGAGTTTCGAGGTAATGATATAAACCAAGTAAATGCCGATCCTGACAAAGATGATGAGAATAAACGAACTCTTAATTCATCCCTGCTAGCAGCCTCTCCACACTGGATGATGAACTGATTGACATGTTTCATAGTCGATGTGTCATCTTGTCTAGAGAACTTAGTGAAATCTGGCACCTTGTATCGATTTGGAAGTGGAATCAGATCATATGCAGGAGGATACGGTGTCCGATAAGAATAAGTATTGACTTTGGGTTTTATCCCAAACTGATCTCTCATTACTTCAGCTATCTTATTGGCCCAATAG
>Ga0182004_10000977_pt1 | contig 19761 bp, 13 predicted proteins | sample Sormic07211540_1_FD_120479 | JGI IMG/M metagenome (GOLD analysis project Ga0182004, IMG submission 120479) | Endophyte microbial communities from Sorghum bicolor roots, Mead, Nebraska, USA - 072115-40_1 MetaG | ecosystem: Host-associated > Plants > Roots > Unclassified | place: USA: Nebraska...
TACCTGTAAATGGCGAGACGAATCTTTTGATCCTAGTTAGTCTATAATTGGATAATATTTACTACAAACAAACGAAATTGCTACAGTACCGAAATCCAAAAACTTTTCGAAACTAAACAAGGCCTTAGAATGAAGACCAGACCAGCTCGCTGCTTCTGCTGGTGGCTGATGGTGATGGGTGCTTGCCATGAATTGTGCGGGCCTCACTTGGGCCTGCTTGTTTAGTTCTCAAAAAATTTTAAGATTTTTCATTACATCGAATCTTACGGCATATATATGGAATGTTAAATTTAGATGAAAATAAAAATTAATTATACAGTTTGTCTGTAAATCGTGAGATGAATCTTTTGATCCTAATTAGTTTATAATTACATAATATTTTTGCCAAACAAACGAAAGTGCTATAGTACCCAAAATCCAAAATTCGTGAAGAGAAAAAATTCACGACACTGTATCACTTTTGTTTGTTTATGGTAATTATTGTTCAATCATGGACTAACTAGACTCAAAATATTCGTCTCATCAATTTCGACCAAACTGTACGATTAGTTTTTATTTTCATATATATTTAATACTCCATGCATGCGTCTAAAGATTCGATGTGACGAAGAATCTTGAAAAATTTTAGGTTTTTGGGTGGAAGTAAACATGGCCCTTGAACATGCCAGTGACGTGAAGTCACTTTATGATGACATAATGAATGTCACGCCAACCATTAGCGACTAAAGGTTGTATATATATAAATAATAGTGGCTCGAAGGCCAGTGTAACAAAAAATGCACGACCCGAAACCCAGTGTAACAAAAAATGCAGGGCCCGAAGTCCGTAAAACATGTGTGGCTCGAAGTCCACCGTATTTCTTTGTTATTATTTTTATTTTTCCACAATTACTTACTGCATTTAAATTCTACGTATTTACTTCAGTCCTAGTCACAATGTAATCCAGAAGATTACATCTGAAAAATAAAAGTGTAGTACTGAAGATTACACCTAATTGTAATCCTGAAGATTACAATCGAGGGCATTCTTATTTTTATCTATGTGCACTAAAACCACATATCTAGGCGGCCTGAAGATGCTTGACAAAGGCCTGAAGCCCTGTGTCCACAAACTATTTGGTCCATACACAGTGGCCAAAAGGATCACACACATATGATCTAAAGTCTGTAAACAATAAATGGTGTCTTACCACTACGTGGCCAGAAGCCCGTAAAATCATTAAGGCCTAAAGTCCTTACATGGCATGACTGTTTATTTTATTGCAAGTTTTATATTACTACAAGTCATATTTATTTACTGCAATTTACTTTCTTCCGGTCATTTAATTTCCGCATATGTATGCAAGTATTTATGAAAACCGCATATGATCCTAAAGATTATATGCATGAGATATTTGGAGAAATATAGTCCTCAAGACTATATAAGAATGTGTAATCCTAAAGATTACAGATGGTCGTAATCCTGAAGATTAGGCGTAATCAGCATTCACTAATTATTGGTCGGGCATTGCGAAAATAGAGATTCGCTAGGCTAGCTGTGAATGACAGCAGCTACCTCACTTAAGGATTGACGTTGAGATGAAAACTCGATGGTTGGTGCCTCGATTACACCATTGTTCAGCCAGAAGTTGGCAATGATGAGCGCACAATACTTGATAAAGCAGTTATATTACATTTTTCAGTACCATTTACATTCAGACCTGAAATCTAAGTATATAAATGAAGACGATCCACTGATTTTTATAGCAGTCCCTAAAGGACTACTTCAACCATTAGAAGTTGATTGTGCTCTCCAAAACACAATGCGATTGGATCGTCTTACATTTCAAAGATTGTACGACTATAGCAGCGTACAACTCTGCTTTATACAAGGTTGTGTTTAAACTGCGTCTATGTGGCCAGAAGTTCACTAACGCAGATATGATCGAGGAAACTCTTTCTACCCTCCATCCTGACAATGTAGTACTACATCAGCAATGCACAAGTACCCGAAGTACTATAGGCTGATAATGGTACTATTGATTGTAAAAAGCAATAGAATAAGGTTCTCACGAACGATCATTCTGCACGTCAACTGTGCCCAAAGCACATGTTAGCGTTGCTAGGAATTCTAGCAACACAAAGACGGTCGTGGAAAGGGAAAATGAAAGGGAAAGAGGTGTCATCCCAGGGGTTAAAAGCGAATCCGAGAAGGTCATAGGTGAAACATCTAAGCAGCGAAAGCACTGTGCTAGATGTGGAGGCATGAGACATTGGTCCCGCAATTGTCATGCCCAAAAACACCTAGTCAATCTCTACCAAAGTTCTTCCAGAAGCAAGAACAATGAGAGTCAAAATAAATCTCACCTCACCACTAAGCATGAAGCTCAAAAATACGGAAGACACATTTGTCACCGTGAAAAGAGATGGCGAAGACATCCAAGTGGATGTGAGTGGGGATGACCTTCTCTGATTTCTTTGATATATCTAGAGACCTGCTAATCCCTGAGATATCATGTTAGTCGCAATGCAATGTCCACATATACCAATTGAGTTTGGCCATTCATGATCCTGAAGAGCATTTATAGCATGTTGAGTGGTGGCCATGCATGCTCCTGCAGAGCATTTTTAATAAGTTATGAATGTTGGTTTCTAGTTTTTAAATATATGCCAAATCTCCAAATTCTCATACCTAGTGGGAGCCCATAAGATTGAAGCGGAAACCTATCCTGGAGACAGTGACACCACCAATTTAATGTTAAGGGAAACTAGATATTTTCAAACATTAACTAAGAAAATGGAAATATTATGACCATTGCTAGAAGCAATGCTCATATCATGGGCACCATAAGTGTTGCACTAGTTCTCCCATGAGTATTCAAAATATGTGGTGGATGAATTCCCTTCATTGCCATTGGGCTTGCACTGCACGTACATAATCCCAATGAGAGATATGTTGCGATGAAAGCCATATCATTTTTGGAAATATATGGCATGACCAAATGGGTCATCCTGAGTTGGATATGATGAAAAAAATCAATAATCCTGCTGGCCACTTCCCTAATCCTGATTATTTTATTTGCACTGTATGTGCAAAGGGAAGGTTAGTCACTAGGCCATACCTCCTGAAGATTAGAGATGAGTCATAAGATGGCCTAGTTGAATCCTTGATCAAAGGATCAAGTAGATAGTATGAATTGCATGGCCGTTGTTGCAGAATCGGAGGCTGCCAACTAGTAGTTGGAGCCATGCAGCATTGCATACTACAAGATTTATCCAACTCACATCAACTGCACATCCCCCATATGGCTAGTGTTTGAGGAAGAAAGTATTTCCCATCTGCGTATATTAAGTTGTGCGATATATGTGCCAGTATCGTCATATCAGCGTACACCAAAAATACCCCACCAGAAGTTGGGATGTATAAGTCTATGATTGGGGATCTTCATGAGGCTCGATACACTGATTGCATTTTCCAGCATTAGGGGGAGACAGACATCCAGAAGAATGCCGAGAAATTGCATGAAAAGGAATGAAGGCATTCCTTCTACCCACACACTAGTTAATCTGGACCAGAAGTTCAGAAAAGTACGCATTTGCAAATTACTGCAAATGATCTACCAAATGCCTTCACTGATTAGAAAAATAACAAGGCCGCATTTACCTGTAGTAAATGTGCCAGAGAGAGTTCAGGTATGCCAGAAGGCTACCAACTCTATTGTCTCCATCCGACCCTAGGTTGAGGGGGAGACCTCCGGGTGCTCAGACAAGGTTCTGTGGAGACGTCTACGTAGACAAGGTCTTGTGCCACTTGCATTATTTAAGGAATCAGTTGAAGAAGCTCGACCTGAAGTCGAGAATGCCCCTGAAGTGGCAACTCAACCTGAAGTTGAGGAGGTCCCTGAAGGACACCATCTTGAAGATGGAAATCCCAATGCGTCGCGCGCACTACTGCATTGGAAGATCAAAATGCTCTAGCTCAATCGTTATGGGAAATCACGATGAGTGGGAAGATGATCATGAGGAGATCGCTACTAGTTATGTGGAATCAGGAGAGTCATATTATAGAAAGACCACTATTGTCGACATATATTTTGCCTCAAAAATTATTGGCTCAATGGATCCGGATCCAAACTAAAGTCCATGACAGAGTGCCAGAAGCACTCAGATTGGGACAAATAGAAAGCCACAATTAAGGTAGAGTTACGCTCGCTTTATAAAAGAGAGGTTTCGGGACCTGCAGTCCCAACACCTCCAAAGTCATCCCATGCAAATGGGTCTTCCTCTCGAATAGGAATAAACATGGCACAAAGCGAGGCTGGTGGCACAGGGTTTACGCAAAGACCCGACATCGATTATGATGAGACATACTCTCCTGTTATGGGTGACATAACGTTCTGATATCTTATATCTATGGTAGCTAACTTGAATTTAAAAATGCACTTGATGGATGTTGTGATCGCATACTTGTATGGGTCACTTGGTTCGAAAATATACATGAGAGTTCCTGAAGGAATCAAACCGCAACATGTTCAGCGTTCGCCTGCAGCGGTCGTTGTATGCGTTGAAACAGTTTGGAAGGACGTGGTTCAACCGATTGAGTAACTTTCTCCTACACATAGGTTACATTAATAATGATGATTGTCCCTGTGTTTTCATAAAGAAATCCAATGATGCATTTTGTATCATCTCTGTCTATATCGATGATTTGAATATCATCGGGACTACAAGGGACATTGAGGAAGCAATGGCTTACCTCAAGGCGGAGTTTAAGATAAAAGACTTGGGCAAGACCAAGTTTTGTTTGGGCCTACAGCTCGAACACCTCCCTGAAGGAGTGTTTGTACACCAGTCCACTTATACTAAGAGGGTACTTAAAAAATTCAATATGAGCAAGTGCCACCCTCTTAAGACCCCCAATGTGGTCCGATCCCTAGAAGCGAATAAGGACCCATTTAGACCCAAGGGTGATGATGAGAAGTATTGGGACCCAAAGTTCCATACTTAAGCGCCAGTGGAGCACTAATGTACCTTGCAAACTGCACTAGACCCGACATTGCATTTGCAGTAAATTTGTTGGCAAGGTATAGTGCTGCCTCAACCAGGAGGCAATGGGTTGGCATTAAAACCATCTTGAGGTACCTACAAGGTACACAATACCTTGGTCTACGGTTCTCGAAGAAGCAAGCTCCAACCATGGTGGGATATGTGGATGCTGGCTATATGTTTGACCCACATAATGCCATATCACAGACTAGTTTTGTCTTTCTCTGTGGTGGTGTAGCCATTTCCTGGCGGTCTGTAAAGCAGACCCTGGTTGCAACATCGACCAACCACTCAAAGATAATCGCATCTGTATGAGGCTGCACGAGAGTGTGTTTGATTGCGACGAATGATTAATCACATCCAGAAGTCATGTGGTTTGAACGTCGCTGACACCCCCACCATTATCTATGAGGATAATGTGGCTTGTGTTGCACAGATGCACATGGGTTATGTCAAGAGCAATCTCACAAAGCATATTGCTCCAAAGTTCTTTTATCCCCATGAGCTCCAGAAGAGCAGGGAGATAAATATCCTGCAAGCAAGATCGTGCAATAACCTCGCAGATCTTTTCATGAAATATCTACCCGCTTCTAGCTTCTATAATTGCGTCCATGGAATTGGTATGAGGCGGCTTAGAGAACTGCAGGATTCAGGGGGAGACCAGCCCCAAAGACACAATCCATGACTGTGGTCCTGAAGATCACGAGTTGGTCCTGAAGACTGACATGAACATTAACTATTGTACTCTTTTTTTCCCTTGATGAGTTTTTCCCACTAGGTTTTCTCATGCAAGGTTTTTTAACAGGCAACAGCTGCAACATAAGCGATGCATGTGATGTACTCTTTTCTCCTACCTTTTTTTCCACAGGGTTTTTGCGGGAAGTTTTTAATGAGGCATACACATAGCATAAATTTGGCCAAGGGGGGTGTTGAAAATCAAAGTCAAGAAATAGTGTATGAACAAAGACTTTGAATGGTGGCCAAATTGAATGGAGGAAGATTTTCAAAGAGTTCAAACACTGTAGAATTTCTGTATGTATTCACCACATCCCTCTATAAATAGGGAGTCATTTTCACCTTTGTAAAGCAATCAAGAAAGAGTGAAATACGGAACAAGCTTCTTCCTCCTCCATCTCCCTCTCTGTGTGTTTTGTCTGTGCTGTGAGAGTGATTGTGAGCATTCCAGTGACTCGATTTCTAACATGTATGACTGAGTTGATGTCCAGCTTGATCGGGATAGTTGATCCAGCTCCAGCTTCCACCTCCGCACTTAGCACTGATCCATCATGTTCTCCAATTATAATGCAGAAGAAGCACTTCTTCAAATTTAGTAAAATAGAGCTTTTTTCTAAATAGGATCTCATGGGAAAATTCTTTGGGCAACACGTCCTGTTCACTTGTGGTACCATACTTATTGTGCTTGCGCAAAGACTACCTATGTCTTCATGTTGTTTTTCGCGAACTTGCTTAGCATTTCATTAAGAGGATAACCTATGTCTTCTTGTCACTTTTTTTTGACGAAACTCGAGGGGCCGAAGCCCCTATAGGGATTTTATTAAACAAAATAACAAAAGGATACAAGCTTTACAGAAGAGAACTAGGAAACATGAAAAAGTTCAGGAAACAAAAAAGAGAAAAAGAAGATTAAGGCCAATAACGAAGCTACTGAAGACTCTGAATCCATGACTGAAGAAGACTTTCCTGTCCCGCTTTTACCCTAAACTTAAGCAAGTTCATTTCTTTGAAAAATATATTCCTACTGTTTGGACACTAGACTGCTCTCCATTGAAAATCCAATTATTCCGAGTGATCCAAATAGCCCAGCAGAAGAGGATGATTGTTTCCATGCTAAATCAGGGAAGGGAGCTCCCAAGGGGATATCAATATTCAGAGAACTCCAACAAAGTTTGGTGAAGGCGCAGTCAACAAATAAATGATGCACTGTTTCCTCTTGGAGGCTAAGGCAGAAGACACATGTGAATGAGTCAAGATCCATGCCTCTCCTTCTAAGCAAATTCCGAGTGCTGAGCCTATCACTTATTAGAAGCCACAAAAAGACTTCGTGCTTCGGCTGGCATTGACATTTCCAAAGCCATCTATAAGAGTCATGAACTATATGATGACCAACCAGCCTTCTGTAGATCTTTGTGGAGACAAAGATATTGGACCCCCCACTCATAAACCCAGATATCCTTCTGATGTGAAAGTTGGGCGCTTTCCCTGATCTGCTGCAGTTCCTGGATTTGAAGAAAAGCTGCCTGAGAAAGTGGCAGGTGAAACAGTTCTGAAAGATTTTCAGTTTCAAATGCTTTGTTAACAGAAATTCTGTTGTTCTTGGCATATGAGTGTAGTTCTGGCATAGCAAGTTGAAGTGGTCCATTATGCCAACTATCTATCCAGAATAATGCACTCTTCCCATCCTCAATTGTGGGAGAGGCAAGGGACTTGAAATCAGGTAGCAACTTCAACGTGTCTCTCCACCAGAAAGATCCTTTCTTAATGTGAGAGGGGAGTTTTCCATTTTTGTAGTGCTTCTCCCACACCAGCTCAACCCAAGGCACATTATCTCTACTGAAGAACTTATGGAGGTTTTTAAGAAGGGCCTTGTTCTGCTTCTCCAGATCAATGATCCCTAGCCCACCTTCCAATTTAGGTTTACAAACCATTTTTTAGGCAGCCTTGGGAGGATTTCTGGCATTGATACCTGCACCTCTCCATAGGCAATGCTTCTTATATTTGTCGATCTTCTTGATAAGACTTTTAGGAATTCCTAGGGTGCACATATAAAATGTTGGCAGAGCAGAGAAAACTGCATTTGTCATCTGAAGCCTGCCTGCGAAAGAGGACAGCCCAGACAACCTCTTTTCACATTCATCAAAGGTAAGAAGTCCTGCACCCTTGGCCTTGAAATGCTCAGAGGCAATCCCAGATAAACAAAAGGAAAGAACCCAATGGTACACCCAAAGGTTGCTGAGAGAACATTCATAACAAAATTGACACATCAGCTTACCTTGTATCACTTGTGCTTTCTTGTTGTAATGTTCCACGAAAACTATTGTGCTAAACTTCATTTGATCATGTACGCTCGATGGAAGCATTGCCCAAGCCTTTCTTCATTGTCGTCATCTCCATATCTTTAATCTTATTATCGTCACCTTGTATGCTGTCACTTCTTCTTCGACTTACCCCTGTGTCTAGAACAGAACATGTGCAAAACATTGCTCTGGCGAAAATCTTATGAAATTACCTTTCCAACGAGTAGTCACTCACCCAAAACGGATTCCAAACAAGGGAGTTATGCCTGCATCTGATCTCAGCGCGAGCAGTGCTCAATGATTTGGCAGTTCTCACCTTAGGAATCAATGAAGTAACCTTTTGATCCATTAGAAAGAAGACTTCATGGATTCTTTTGTTCTGCTTTTTCAGCAGTATAATAATATAAACAACAAACTGAAAAAACAACAAATTAAAACGAAATCTCTATCTCTACAAGTAAAAAATACCAAGCGTTAACGTCTATCCGGCAGGTGGTAGCACCAAACACCTCCCGGCACCGGTCTACCTAGCAGCACCAAAACTTCCCATATGATTGCTTCAATTAAAGGAAAGTAACCTTTTTTTTCATGGTTATTTTTTTCATCTGCGATTCAATGCTACGCCAATGATTCTGCCCACCACATCATCACCTAGGTATGTCTCCAATTTTGCGTGGTTGGGTACCCTAAAGTCCTAAATAAAAAGTTCAAGTGATTGGGTCAGCAAAGAAGTAAGCCATATCAACAGAGCATGTTTATCAACTATCATTTTTTAATATGTCTGTTTAACATATCATTGGGGAGAATTAGGTGTATGGCTATGGAAAAAACTTGTTAAACTATATGACCATCTTTTTTTTGAATTTGGCTCTATGGTCCCAAAACAAAATTTTATTTGGCTCTATGATGGCCTATCAGTTTGGGCAGCTAACGATGTTAAGTCAGGGGTAAAAAATAAAAAAAAACCCTATAGAAAAAATAAAAAAAGAGTTTATATATATATATATTCTCACATAACCACATGTATATTCTAGTATATAACCACATATATATCACACTATAAAAGAGTGAGTTTTTTAAGGGGCTCTCCCTCTCTAATAACTGTTCGATCTAAACGTCGTACTATAGAGCCATCCGTCACCCGTGAACTTACATGATATAATGCCTTGTTCAGTTCGCAAAAATTTTTGTATTTCGACACTGTAGCATTTTCATTTTTATTTGACAAAGATTATCCAATCATAGAGTAACTAGGCTTAAAAGATTCGTCTCGTGATTTTTAGATGAACTGTGCAATTAATTTTTGTTTTTATGTATATTTAATGCACCATGCATGTGTCGCAAGATGTGATGGGGAATCTTGAAAATTGTCAGAAACTAAACAAGGCCTAAGATGTAAGACTCCTTCTAAACCAAGATTCCTCCTAGACTCCGAGTTACAAATACCTCAGTCTTTTTTTTCTCCGTGTAATCTTGCTTCCTTGGAACCGATCCATGTTTCTGTACCAGAGTCCAATCCCAACTCGCATGCATAGCTTTTTCGATCTTTTAGGTCCAATTCATTAACCGTTTTGACTCTTTTTATTTCAAGAAAGAATTAAGAGCATATTTTCTTTTTGTCGTGCATGCATTATACGACCAGGACTCCGATCACTACTACGCATGAGCCATTGTAGTCGTGTTCGTTGTTTCTATCAAACCGTGCAAAGCATGCGTCAAACCAGATGACAAACGAATAAAAATTCAGAAAAAATATATGTGAAAAGTTCTATAGATATATGCATGCACGTCTTTGGCCTCGAGGACGCACGGGGTCATGGAGGACCCGAAGGTGTTTGAGCAGATGCGGCAAATAATGGTTAGACAAGCTCACTAGAGTATGGGTGAGGCAACGATATGTTACCCATGGTCTTATATGATGTAAGATGTACTCCTCATCAATCAAGATTTGTTTTTATCCAAAAAGAGTAACACGCCTTGCATGAGGATAGTAAATAGATTAATAAAAAAATACAAATGCACCACCGCCTACCGCGGATTGTTTGGAAAAAGAAAAAAATAATACACATCAAGATGCATGCATGCAATTAATAAATATATTAATTGAAAAAGGGAAAATAGCATGCAACTATAATAAATAAACTAATTCAGAAAAGTAAAATAATACGAAGGCACATCAATACGAATATGTATTAGCAACTAAAAAGAAAATAATAAAATTTGAACACACATGATTTTATTTGTTATGACAAACAAGGTACAAAAAACTAGCAAACATCTTGCATTACTTATAGTACCACATTGTGAATGAATTGTAACGTGGAGTGGAAATAAAATCAAGGAACATCCAATAATACAAACACGTGTGTCGCACGTGCATATTTGCTAGTTCACATAAAAAATAGAGTTTTTTTATTTTTTTCACCAGGGGTAAAATGGTCTTTTTACTTCTAACTTAACACCGTTAGCTGCCCAAACTGACAGAAGACCATAGAGCCAAATAAATTTTGTTTTGAGGTCATAGAGCTAAATTCGAAAAAAGAGGACTATATACCTAAAACAAGTTTTTTCATGGTCATACACCTAATTCTCTCTATCGTTAGAGTATGAGTTTGGTTCCAAGGTTTTGACATATTCTCTGTTGTTGATTAAATGGCATGAACAACTGCCCTGATGTGGTGTTCTCTTTAACAGTCATAGAGCAACTCTAACGGCTTGGTTATTCTTGTCGTGGAGGCTATTTTAGAATTTTAAGTTAAAAATAGGCTTCAACAGATATGATATCTGACTTTATAAAATAGAAAACCAACTATCTCTTGATTTTGGATCGCCATATATAACCAACCGCGGATGCTTGCTATATGACTTTATAAAATAGTAAGGTTGTTGTGAACCTCTTCTTTTTTAAGAAGTTTTTTATTTTACAAAATAGCTATTGCCTACTAAATTTAGCGAAACTATTGAAGTTGCTCTTACTAATCAGTCACTTGCACAAATAGTTGATGTGGGAATCTATAACCAAAGCTGATTAAAAGATCTAAGCACACAGAATTACATAAAGCCACTGTACTCTATACATGACCACACCATGCTCCATATTCGAGATCCTATGTAAGGGCTAGACTAATGCCCATCTATGAAACTGGCTATTAAGAGAAGTGGATATTATAAATGTGTTGCAAATTGATTAACGGAGATAGCACTATCAAGAGGCCTGCCTCTAGAACTAGTTGCATAAAAATAATTCATAGTTTTTCATATGAAGTTGAATGGATACAAACTTTGTATCAAAATTATAGAGATCGACATGATCTATAACTTTATAGTTGATAATTTTTTTATCTACAACTATTTAGAGTCACAATTTTTTTTTAATTTCTCTGAATTGAAATTTAATTTTAGGATTTTCGAATGATACCAAAATGTTAACATGATCTACACCAAAATTATAGTTCTCAATGTGATCTACAACTTTGTACTTGATAACTTTTTGATTTGATAAGTCATTTAGAGTCTAGAATATGTGTTTGAAATTCTTAGAATTTGATACAAGAATTTTGAAATTCTAAATGATTGTGTAAATATTGATGTAATACCCGATTTTAAGGACAAAACCAGATATGCACCATATGTGAGTCTTAGAAGCCAAATCTCACAAATAGCTACAAATGAGGCGTAATATCAAAAGACAATGCATAAATATATAACGTACTTAGTATAAAAGATATAACCTTTGATAGCGAACAACGGATAGACAACTCCAAACTTCGGGTATTAACTCGATCATCGATCATCAGCACACAAACAAACGGAGACAACATAAACGAAGCAAACAAGGCTACAATTAGAACAGTACACCAATCATATAAAAATAATATGAAAAGTTTATAAAAAGATTCTACGCATCGCTACAATTTCATAGACGTAAAGATCGCGAAAATCGGAGTTAAATCGTAGAAGTTATGAATTTTGTAAAATTTTATATAGAAAAGAAATTAATTAATTAAAGTCACGAAATTTAAAAGTTTCAAACTGAGAAAACAGTGTTACTAACATGTAGAGCTTTCAAAGACGAATCTAACGCAATTTTAATGGGTCAAAACGGAGTTAAAATGAAGATTTCATGAGCTAAACAAATCTAGTGGCAATTTAGTAAATACCAGAAAGCGTATTTTGAACTTAGCCGGGCTGTTTACGTTTTCAGAACCGAGAAGGCGTAGTTTTAGGCATTACGCAAAGGACTGCGGGTTACATAATGAAAAAAGTTAGGGTTTCTTTAGCAAAACTGCCAGGCCGAAGGGGTATGTTCTTTTTCTGGGCGTTAGATCTTGATCCAACGGTGGAAAACGTTTGGGGGAGAGCAAGGGCACCGGTGGCGAGCCCGACGGCGGCGCCATGGCCAACAGTTCGCCGGAGCTAGCGGTTTTGGCGATTTAGTGCGCCACACGACAACCCAAGGACACAGGGATGAAGCGGGGCTTCAAGCGGACTCACCTAGCACAAAAACGGGGACGAAGAATCCACGGGGACGATGCAGTTCTTCGAATGGCGGCTGGAAGCGTTCCTGGTGGGTTCGGCAGCGGTTAGCACGTCTTAGATCACACCAGAGAAAGAATGGAGAAGCTCAGCGACTTCGGAACCTCCAAGCGGACCTCGGCGACGAAACACAAGCCGCTGAGAAGCTTCGGTTGATGTCAATCACGGCGGCGGCTTGGGGATAGGTTCGGCGGGATCTAAACCTCGCCAAACAAGGGTTAGAGAAGCTTCCCCGATGTGATAGATGGAAAAGAAAGTCGCAGTTGGCTCCACGGTGCTTAAAAAGGACTCAGGGAGATCGAATCCCTGAGAAATCAGGATTGGGCGCGGCCGATTTCCCTGGACACCGTCCGACTCGAACCGGACCGAGGTAGGAGACGGGGCGGTCGCTGCCATGCGGACCCGGGCTGTCAGCGATGGGAAGGGAGGGGAAGGCGGCCTGTGGGCTATCTGAGCCGAGCACTGAGCTGCGGGGGGAGGGGGGAAGAAAAAAAAAGACTGGGCCGAGCTGGGGAGAATGGGGTGCACTGGGCTGAGCGCGGAGTCTAGGCAGGGGAGAGGAGAGAGAGGGGAAAGTTTGTTTGGGCCTCTCGGGCCAAAAACACATGGAGGGAGGTTTTTGTCTTTATAATTTTCCTTTTCTTTTTATTCAAAAGCCATTTTCAAATCTATTTTAAAAATCACTTTGAATTACTTTTGAACTTTAATCAAACCACTCATGTTAACAAAGGTTAAGGCAAAAGCATGAATGCACAACAAGTTGCTAAGTCTTATAATAAATTTTATTGAAATGAAAATATTATTTTCCTATGTTTCATGAGCATAAAAATACAAAATTAAATTATTTTCACCTATTTCAAAAAGGAGTAATTTTTAGGGTGTTACAAATCTACCCACTTAAAATGAATCTCGTCCTCGAGATTCGGAAGAGGCACAGATTCCAAAAGAGAAACACAAAAAAGATCTTGAGAACTATTTCAACTTCACCACTTGTATTCCAAAAGCAAACACTCATGTCTCATGATCACAACTTGTGAACAAACTTCCATAAAATGTCTATTATTCGTAATTGTTCAAGGTCCATCTTGACTACCAATATTTTGTCTTATACAACTCAAGGACATGATAACTTAGCATGAATATGCCTACTCGGGTAGGAGTAGACCACCTTGATACTCAATTCTTTTCCCTGATGGTGCGGTTAAAAAAAATTTCCACTGCCTTACTCCAAGCTCAAGTATTCCTAAAACTTTGACGAGACATCTAGTGTAGTAGGTATGATCCCTCTTTAAACTTATTTATCTTAAGTACACCCAAACACGCCTCCAACTTTATCATGTGAACACCTCAGGTACACCGAGCTCACTCCCCGATAACTCCAATTACAAGGCCACTTCTCTTTAACTTTTTAGACCATGTCACTAACACGATCAAGGATAGATGATCTCCAGATGAACTTTCGTATACCACGTTTTCCCAGATTCTGAAGTTAATTTTAGCTGAAACTGGGAATTACCAGGTCTGTCCCGAAGTGTAAATATCATATCTCAGGTTCTACGTATCCAAATGAGTTCCAGCTTATACAGCTGGAAAGCTTAGAAAATTGTCTACAACTTTTCTATAGACCACTTTTCCAAATTCTATAGTTATATATGTCTAAAACAGTAAGCAACCGAAACTGGTCCAGATTCTTGACAGCACATCTGTATCATCTTGTGATTTTTGTAACTTCCAAACCATAATAGCTATGAGGATAATTCCTGTGGTCAGAGAAAGATCTTGAAGTCTAGTTGTTCCCAGAAAAGCTTGATAAACTTTGCATGATCAGAACTTGAGATATACCAGTATTATGGCAGACTGCTCCAGAAATCAGCAAGGGATAGAAACAAGAGATAGCCAAACCCAACTACTTATTTCATTAGTCCTCATGTCTTAGGCCTATGAACTAATGAAATTGTGAGAAAATCCCACAAGATCATTGCACTCATTACAAAGATCCAAATCAAGCATAAACTTAATAACAAACCAATTAAGTATTGAAGGTTCACACTTCACTCAACTTGCGATACTATCATTCTCTTCATAGAAAGGGCAAAGATGCTAAACTTCTATTTCATTGACACAAGAAGAGGTAAGAGAAGGTTCTAAAAGTATACCAAATCAAAGAGTTAAGATGAGAACAAGTACTTTTAAAAAATAAGCAACAAGGTAGAGATAAATAGCAAGGGTAGAGATATTGTATAGAGAAAATACCAAGGTTTATAGAGCAAGGGTGTTATAACAATTTCCAAAACCTTAAGACGACCAATTTCTAACTAGGCTTGCATCTTACAGTCAGCATTGCTTTGATACCACTTTGTAATACCCGATTTTAAGGACAAAACCAAATATGCATCATATGTGAGTTTTAGAAGCCAAATCTCACATATAGCTACAAATGAGGGGTAATATCAAAAGACAATGCATAAATATATAACGTACTTAGTATAAAAGATATAACCTTTGATAGCGAACAGTGGATAGATAACTCCAAACTTCGGGTACAGGATCCAACTGACTGGTTGATCACAAGCCTAAACTTCTCCCGAGGTTTGGGGGAAATAGCAAGAGTGAGTCCATGTCGAACTCCACAAGTATAGCAACCAGATGGTATATATCCCACAATCTCATGATCAATGTGACATAAATAATGTAGAGCATTAAACAATAAATAATGAGCATATTAACACACAAGAATCATCATCCTTAATGTAGATGTCCCCAAGGTCGCTCCTGACCGTGAGCTCGGCTAGTATACTAGTTTTTAACATCCTGCAGAGGTTGCACATCTTTACCCATGAGTCATGATTTACCCTTTCGCCCGAGGTAGCTAATCTCTTAACCCCCTTCCAAAGGAGGCCAACAGGGATCACTATGAAGCCTTTCAAAAGTTCGTCTAACATGTTAGGGCCGCAAGGTTTTCCGGGCGCACAAATATAGATGCCCTCCTTTCAAATGGCACAATGACGCGCATCCTATATGGACAGAGGCTCGCACTATACCCAAAACGGTTAGGCCCCTCTAGCGCCCTTTCGGGTAACCACTAACAAGCTAGAAAAGGTCTTCATACTGAGCTAAAGCCAGAGGCATTATAGCCCTCATGGTTGCACTGTTATCCCGAGTGATCACGTACAGATAAATCATCAAGTTGCTAAAAAGCTATTTTTATCGTTTGTTGCTTAAACATTAATCAAGTCACAAGATCATGGTCACAGAAATAAAATTCAAATGCTATACTTGCCTTGATCCAACTGCTCTTGCTTATCCTTTTAGTCCTGCTGGTCTTAGTTGTTGCCAAAACTCTGATCTTGATCACTGAAGCACTCTGGTTCACCAAGAATTGCTCACCGTCTAAACTCGATCATCGATCATCAGCACACAAACAAACGGAGACAACATACATGAAGCAAACAAAGCTACAATTAGAACAATACACCAATCATATAAAAACAGTATGAAAAGTTTATAAAAAGATTATACACATCGCTACAATTTCATAGACGTAAAGATCGCGAAAATTGAAGTTAAAACTCCTATTTTCTGCCAAGTTAATATTAACTTCAGATTCTGAAATTAACTTCAGATTCTGACATTAACTTGGCTGAGAAGCTTCGGTTGATGTCAATCACGGCGGCGGCTTGGGGATAGGTTTGGCGGGATCTAAACCTCGCCAAACAAGGGTTAGAGAAGCTTCCCCGATGCGATAGATGGAAAAGAAAGTCGCGGTTGGCTCCACGGTGCTTAAAAAGGACTCAGGGAGATCGAATCCCTGAGAAATCGGGATTGGGCGGGTAGGAGACGGGGCGGTTGCTGCCATGCGGACCCGGGCTCTAAGCGATGGGAAGGGAGGGGAAGGCCTGCCTGCTGCTCGGCTTGGGCCGCATGGAAGCGAAACAGGCCACGCGCGTGGGCTATCTGGGCCGAGCACGGAGCTGCGGCGCGGGGCGGGGGGGAAGAAAAAAAAGACTAGGCCGAGCTGGGGAGAATGGGGTGCACTGGGCTGAGTGCGGAGTCTAGGCAGGGGAGAGGAGAGAGAGGGGAAAGTTTGGTTGGGCCTCTCGGGCCAAAAACAGATGGAGGGAGGTTTTCTCTTTATAGTTTTCCTTTTCTTTTTATTCAAAAGCTATTTTCAAATCTATTTTAAAAATCACTTTGAATTACTTTTGAACTTTAATCAAACCACTCATGTCAACAAAGGTTAAGGCAAAAGCATGAATGCACAACAAGTTGCTAAGTTTTATAATAAATTTTATTGAAATGAAAATATTATTTTTCTATGTTTCATGAGCACAAAAATACAAAATTAAATTATTTTCACCTATTTCAAAAAGGAGTAATTTTTAGGGTGTTACAATTGACATGGTCAGTACCAATTTCGTAGTTGATAGATTTTTATTTGAAGTCATTTAGAATTTCAAATATTTGTTTTAAGTTCTCATATTTTGATAATTAAAATTTTTGAATATTTAAACAATCATAAGTGGAGGCACACTCCATACCAAAGTTGTAGTGCTTAACAATTATAGTTAATTTTTTCTTTATTTGACATCATTAATTTAAGGGTCAAAACATTCAATACAAGATTACGAAATGATAATAAAAGGATAACATCCTATACCTACTAGTAGTGTGTAGTGCAATAATAAAGATGCCTGATGTGAGATTTGACCGGTCTAGCCTAGACAGTGCCCACTGGATTTTGGTCCGCTCACGAACCATAGTGGATAGGTCCTAATCGTAGAAAGAAATCTCGTTGCCAACAAATGTCAACATTGTTCGTGTCTATTAATCGATTTAGTTATACTCCGTCAGTCCGGAAATAAGTGTCACTATGGTAGTTTATTGGTCAAACTTTTTTAAATTTAGCTAGCTTTCTAGAAAAATATTAACAAAATTTATATTATCCAAACAAGTTTATTATAAAAAATAGATTAAAGATCTATCTAATGATATTAATTATATAATATAAATATTAATATTTTCTTGTATATATTTGGTCAACATATAAGACGCTTGACTTATCGAGAAACGAGAATGATAATTTCTTTTTGGGATGGAAAGAGTACGTATAATATGGCAGCTCTAAACAGGCAATGTATCCTATGCAAACTGGGTATGCTGTGCAAACTTATAAACTATCAATCTGGATCCCAGGATAGTCATCCGATGGCAGTAGAGAGAGATGAGATGTTTTTACAGAATAGCGCCCGCCAGCTAACAACTAATTTTTGTTTTTTTCCATCTACCCGCTCCCTCCGTCTGGCGAACGAACAGACGCCGTCTGGGCTCCGTCACGCGCGATCGATCGATGGGAAGGATCGCTAGGGCACGCGTCAAGGGGAAGGTCTCTGTCTGCCTGCCCCGCACGGCGCTGGTGGCGACACGGCCAGGGCCAGTGGGCGCATGCGCGTGCCGTCGCTGCGGAAGATGAGGTCCGTGCGGCCAGCGAGAACAAGCACCGGCCCGAGCAGAAGTACGTCACCAATCTGGTAAAGAAGCCACTCATGAATGGCGCTTGAAATATATTTACATCTGTACGAGCTTCAATTTGGTTGTGCGTGATGGATGGATCTTGCTTCTTTGTACAATGACTCTAGTATGATTTATATATGATCTAGTATGATTCCACTCCTAGAGAAACTATATATGAGTGTACGAAGGTCCAATTCACATGCCTCTGCTACCAGCTACTACAGTACTGGACGCCGGTGATGTGAGTTCGATTCGATCTGACAAAACAAGACGAAGGATCCCACCCCACGGCTGGCGCCGTGACGATGAACAACTCCACCCCGCCGCACTCTGGTATGTTGTCCGGTCCTCGTAATCGGTCGCCGGCGGAGCACAAACTCGCTATCGGAGACGGAGAGACGCGGGGAGGCGATCGCAGGCCCTCGCGTGATCGGAGACGGAGAGACGCGAGGAGACGGAACGGAATGGAGGGTTACGGAGGGAGGGGGATTTTGGAAAAAGTTTACGATTACCAAAAGCTAGGTGGGAGTTAAAATAAAAAATTACCCCACCTCTATGTACAGCCATCGGATGAGGAGCCAGAGAGATAATTGTTATTATAGAACTCCAAATATATGGCTTCGCTATTAGAGGATTTCTATCGTTGGCTTCGCTAAAATAGGACTCAAAACATTTGGGCTTTGTTTTTCATGACATTTTGTACCTTTTAAACATATTTGGAGTCTCAAATACATGTATTTTCTCATATTGACCGTATTACCCTTCTGCTAATCTCATTTACCCGGCCCGTCTCGTCGTTTCATCTCCACGCCGCCGCCCCCATCCCGACGCTTCTCCACGCCGCCGCTCGCCACCTCTCCTTCTCTCCCGCGCCGGCGATCTCTCGTTCTCCATGGATGGGGAGCCTCTATCCGTGGACGCTGAGTCATCGGACGTGGACGTACGCCGCCCTTGCCGTAGCCACAACAGAACGTGCTGGCCTGGCTGCGGCTGCACTTGGAGGCGCCGGTCTTGGAGGGTTGCCCGCAGCTCCTGGATGCGGGGTGTGGCTCATGGTGCTCCTGGATCCCGGAGAAGCACTAGCCGGGACAGAACATGGTGGCCTGGGTGTGGCTCATGGTGCACTGGCTGGGGCTGACGATGCCCTGCCACAAGTGGACAACTCCAGCGATGCCGATATATGCAGCCAGCCAGGGGCATGCAAGGCCACGGCCAGCCAGGCCAGGCCGCAGCCAGCCAGCGTAGCGGGCAGCAGCACCTGCCGACACGTTTTGAAGAGCTGAGGGCAAAAATATCAAGTCATGCCTAAATACATGTATTTAAGATGAGAAATCTTTTTAAAAATACATAATGTCATGTATAATAAAGTGTTCATGTTTGAAGTCCTATTTTAGCAAAACTAATGTTAGGAATCCTATAATAACGAAGCCATATGTTTGGAGTCCTATAATAACAATTATATCTTCTATAGAAGATGGTTCCTGAAAGACTTAGTTGTGATAGTCTCACAGCAGCTGACAGCTAAGGATAGTTTCTCACGGGCACATGTATGCCAATCTAATTAATCTACTTATATATATATATATATATATATATATATATATATATATATATATATATATATATATATATATATATATATATATATATATATA
>Ga0182004_10000978_pt1 | contig 19759 bp, 19 predicted proteins | sample Sormic07211540_1_FD_120479 | JGI IMG/M metagenome (GOLD analysis project Ga0182004, IMG submission 120479) | Endophyte microbial communities from Sorghum bicolor roots, Mead, Nebraska, USA - 072115-40_1 MetaG | ecosystem: Host-associated > Plants > Roots > Unclassified | place: USA: Nebraska...
CAACCCCCCCCCCTTGCACAAAAAAAACACCTGGAGAGGCAGCCCCCCCGTAACCGGTGGCGGCTGGGGGGCCCCCCCCCCAAACTTGCCCCCAACCTCCAACACCCCCCCCCCCCCCCCACACACACACACACACACTGGTTATAGGCTAGGAAGAAGAGGGGTGAGAACAGAGCACACACGGCCAAGTGCAGCAACTGAATAGTCTTCTCTCTGTTCCATTCCATCGAGTATATACATCTAGGAGTAGTAGCTGAACAACTACAAGGTAGAGATCAGCCTCAACCACTCCACATGGCTTACATCAGCCTTGACTTAGTGGCCTATTGCCATACGCCCATACCAGCTGCAGTAGAGAGGGGAGAAGAAAAGGATAGCAAGGAATTGACATATTGCCAACTTCTGCAGCAAAATACAAGAGCCCAGCAACAGATTATCTTACAAGTTACAACAGCCTCAAATCAAATGAAAAACAAAAATTTGAAGTTTGCTTATGCTGATATGCTCCAGTAAAAATATAATCAGCTTTTATAAATGATTGAACAAATTTACCAGAGCTGTCCTTCATTCATGCAATTCAGAGGTTGGCCAGCTGCTGCTGAGGCAACAGAGGTGGTAGACTGGTTCTGAAATTGCAATGACCATGATGAATCACATAAGTGCAGAAACAGTAAAAGAACAGCGTCAAATGACAATAGTATGCAAATTTTTGTATTACCGTGCCAAATTGTTTGTGGTCGTGTTTGAAGGCAGTACTGGAAGTATGTATATGTGGCAATGCAAGGTCCTCTGTTAAAAGAACAATCAAACAAAGAGAAATCAGTGCATCAGACGCCAAAATTATCCTCAGGTTAGTAAGAACTTGAAACATAAATTGCTAAGATTGAGTCCCTTTCGAGAAAAGAAAGGGCACAATGTTTCAGTCCAATGGCTCTACTACTTAGCACGAGACTACAAGAGGTAAACTATCTTCTTTAACATCTTGGTAAGTGAGACAAAATACCACAGAATCAAATCAATAACAGATGTAAAAGAACCTGGGAAAAAAGAATCCAAAGTGCCAATTCAGAAAATTGTAGCTGAAAGCATGGTTTTTGAGGTGTTGTGGCAAGGTGTGGCGCCCTACCCCCTCACAACGCATAGGCGTTTATGGCGGGCGGACACCTAGGCGACGCCATACGCACAATATGGGCTCCATGAAGGCGTTGTGTAGGCTAGAATTTTTTTTTTTTTGAAGAATCTGGAGGGGTTTTACCCCCTACAGTATAATAATTATTATTATTAAAGAAAAACAAGAGTTCTGGAACAAGGAGAAGAAGAAGTACAAGTACAGGAATCAAGAAACAAAAAAAGAAAGGAAAAAAATTTGCTCTAGGCAGCTAGCAGTTCTAGGTGATGAAACCATACTTACTTACTTTTTAGATACTAGTGCAGCACATACATACTTTTTTCCCAATTCTTGAGCTCAGCAGAATACTAGTATAGCTAAGAGAGCACTACTAATCAGTAATTATCATACTAATCAAAGGAAGCACCTTCTACTTGTGTTATGTAAAAGTGTAAAGACTAAAGAAAGAACCAAGCAGATATTATACTCCCTCCATCCCAAATTATAGGAGGTTTCACTTTTTTGACCCCAAGTTTGACCACTCGTCTTATTCAAAAAATTTATACAAACATAGTCAAATTTAAATCATTCTTGAAGAACTTTTATTAATAAACCAAGCCACGACAAAAGAAGTGATATTTTGCACAAATTTTTGAACAAGACAAGTGAGTCAAACTAGTCAAACATCTTATAATTTGGGATGAATTGAGTACTAAACAAAGAAAGATCCTTGTGATGTGTGTTGTTTGTAAAGGTCTAAGAAAATAACAACCCAAGCACAAGCAGACATTAGTCTCCTCCGTATGTGAGTATGTAACAGGTCAATACTCACAGCAATACTCAGAGAAGAGTACACGACCCAGAACACAGGAGGCGGCACGGGGCTGCGAGATTTAGGGGACCAAAACAGAGGCAGCAGCAGGGGGCGTACACACTTGCTAGGGAGACGGGCAGGTGCGGATGGGCGACAGCGGGGACTCGAAGCGGGCAGACAGGCAGGTGCGGGCAGGCGACTGCGTTACGTGCGGATGCGGACTGCGGACGGCCGATGGCTGCAGCGGCGGAGATGCAGGAGCTGCTCCACGACAGGTGCGGACGGCCAAGCGGAGATGCAGGGGCGGCTCCGCGGCAGGGGCGGCCGGCCGGTGGACTCTAGCAGAGGAGCAGCCAAGCGGAGCTCGAGGTCCGCCCGCCGCCTTATCTCTTCCTCTCCCCTCGCCCACACTCGTGGCAAATGCCTCGAGCCGTAGATTTCCAGCGCAAAGAGCAATTTGGGTCCCAGTTCCCGTTATAGGTAGTTCAAACCACAAAAGCGAGCACGTGTACCAGAAAGTAGCATGAAAGCAAGAAAAACATATTACCTCTTCCATGATGCGAAGAACACAAGCTGTTAAGATATTTGCTTAAAATGAAAGTCATGATCCCAAAATAGCCTATTGGATTCCAGCTTTACTGTTACCCACCAAAAGCTTCATTGCATTTCACTTCCTCGCTACTAGAGAAATCAGTATCTGTCATGTCATAAGACAAGCCTCCATGCAGACTGCGGTTTAAGCAATAATCTTGTTCGACTGGACATATGTCATATTCTGACTCCAGTAAGGAACGAGTTGGAATCATATTTAGCTCCATGACGCTCATTAATGATCTAAGCTTAGCTAGTTCTGGCCAGCGTTTTGCTGATATATACATGTTTGCAATCGATTTGTAGTGACCCGGGTTATTTGTCCTCATTGCCAGCAGCCTCTTTGCAGCTCGATCCCCAATTTCTGTTTTGCCATGGATCCTGCAAGCCTCGATTAGAGTTGCCAACATCGCGGCAGTTGGCTGCAGTGGCATCTTGTTAATTATCTCCTCAGCCATACTCAGCAAACCCTCACGGCAGTACAAATCAACCATGCAAGAAAAATGCTCCACCCTTGGTGCAATGCAAAACACATCAAACATCTCAGCAAATCGTAGCTGCCCTTGAGTTACCAGCCCAGAGTGGCTGCAGGCTGAAAGAACAGCAACCATAGTTACATGGTCCACCTTGATATTGTTGGCGATCATTTCATCAAAGAGCTTCAGTGATAGATGCCCTTCTCTTTGCATTCCATAGCCCAAAATCAATGAAGTATATGCGTGCCTGTCTTGACATTGCATCTGGTCAAACACTCTCTGTGCAGCTGCCATCTGTCTAGATTTTGAGTACATATCGACAAGTGAGTTCTGCAGTATGTTAGAGGCACCAAGTCCATGCTTGATAATGTAGCAGTGCATCTCCCTTCCATGACAGAGGTGTCCAAAACGCGCACTAAGTGAAAGCATAGTTAACACAGTAACATCATTTGGAAAGACAGAGGAATAAATCATCTCTCTGAACAGCAAAATAGCTTCCTCAACCTGGTCCATGAATCCAAATCCTGCTAGCAATGAATTCCATATTACCACGCTCTGAGTTGAGCATGTTCTGAATAGGCGATATGCAGAGCTCATCCTCTGGCATCTGGAGTACATAGTGATCAGTGAACTCTCCACGTGCTCAAGCCTATCAAAGCGCAGACGAATAGACACAGCATGCAACTCCTTGCCAATCTTCAGATACCCACTCCTAGCACATGCCCTGAGGCCAATCACAACAGTCACAGAATCCAGCCCCGGACCATGGAAGCTCCTCATTTGTGACAACAACCTAATCACCTCACTGTCATTCCCCGCCTTCAAATTTCCTGCCGCAACCGCATTCCAGGTGACAATGTTTGCCCCAGGAAACCACTGGAGCAGGTCAAACGCCTCGCCCCACATACCAGCCGACGCATACCCAGACACCATGGCATTCCAGCTGACAACATCACGCGCAGGCATTCCATCAAACACCCTGCGTGCGTCCTCCATCTCCTCGCACTTGGCGTACATCCCCACCAGAGCGTTCCAAACATACATGTCCAGACCATATCCCCACGACCGAACACGCTGCTCAATCTCCCGGCCAACAGAGGCATCCCGTAGCTCGCCGCAAGCGCGCAGAACCGACGGGTACGTGAACCTGTCGGCGGCCACGCCCAGCGCCAGCATCCTGCGGTACGCGAGGACCACGTCGTCCCATTGCTCACGGTCGGCATACCCCCAGATGAGCAGGTTCCACGGGAACGCCCGCGCCTTTCCCTCCGCCCGCTCGACGGCGGCTCGCGCCGCGGTGAGGTCGCCGAGCGTGATGTAGAAGGTGACGAGCCTGGGGAGCACCGAGGGGTGCGCGCCGAAACCGAGCGCGACGGCGCGCGCGTGCGCCTGATCGCCGGGGCGACGGGCGCGCTGGGACGTGCAGGAGCGTATGAGTGATGAGAGGGACGCGGGGCAGAAGTAGGAGGCCGGTGGCGGCGGCTGCGGCTGGGACGGGTCCTGAGCGGGGGCGGCATTAAGCCAAACGGGTGGCAGGCAGCGGCGGATGCGGAGGAGGTGGTGCTTGGACAGCGCGCCGCGATGAGGCGGCCGTGGGCGCATCAAAGGGGCGGCGCCTCCGCCGCCTTCGTGGCATCACACCTCGCCGGCGGCGGAGAGGGAGGCGGGCGGCGGGAGAATTGGGACAGGGGCAGGGAAGGCCGTGGGCTCTGCCGTCTGGGGCTCTCGGTCTCGGCGCGCCAAGACGGCTAGTATGGGTACTCGGCTCACGCCAGCCAACGAGGCGGGCCATCAAGTTCTGCACGCCTCATGTTTTCAGTTTTTGGGCTGGCCCATTACGGACATGTTTTCAGTTCTGCACTTCTGCTTGAGAAATCTGGATTTTTATTTGTCTTTTATTTATGCAAAAATAATCGTAGATTGACTAAATGTACAAATATTTGTTTTGTGCGAATGCACAAAATAGTATCCAACACCAAATTATATTTTCTCCAACCTAAGGGCAACAATAGAATATTTTACTTATGGGCCATTTGGATCCTTTCGTTGGGGGAACTAGAAACTACTTAATAGACTTTGTTATTTAGCTTAGAATTTGACATTCCATGACTTTACAAAGTTCACATATAACGTTATTTCAAATTCATAGCGTGGGAGATTCAGATAGATTCTATAAGTCACCATGTTATGATTCTACTTTGTAACTTATAACATACTCTTAAACTTGCTCCCATACGATACAAATACAACACTATAATATCTCTCTCGTATTGCGGACAATATTATATAAATATATTTCATATACAACCATAATAGCTTAATTAATTTATGCCTAAATTATGATTATTAATTCAATTTTAAGGATTATTGAAATGGTGAAATATGTTTTTGGCAAATCATATGAAGCAACTTCTTTAAAAAAAAAATTTATATAGTTCAAGCATACAATTCCTTCCGGTTATCATTAGCCCATTGACGAGTGACTTGAAATTGCAACTTTCTCATATTATCTCAATTGAAACAATCTTTATATGAAATTTACTTGATGTGATTTGCAGCATTGTAGCTGACAAATTCTAATTTAAAGTTGTTTACCCCCCAAAGATTCGTTACGAAGTTCTAATCTGACCCCAAGAGAGACGGAATACGGCTTAGCAAAGTTCTCAGCAATAAGAAAACGTTGAGGTCTCTGAGCTTCGAGTCCATTTGTTCTTTTCTAGAGCTATATACCCAATGTATAAACGAGCACAATGCGTATGTACAAAATTACAACTTACATGTGTTTCAATGGCATGCAAGGGTCAATCCTTAGTATGGGATGATCCCCTCCTGGAATTTGTAAACAATCTTGCGGCTCGCAATTTCGTCGAGTCTAGGTTTGTTAATGAAAGGCCATGAGGGCCAAACTGAACTCAAAAAAAAAATTGCCATGCAAAATTGTAGCCGTCAGCTGTTTTGACCACATATAATTTGTACAAATCATTTTATTTCGACAGTTATTTGCCTTTTCTGTGTTGCAGATAGATCAGTTTTGATGTAAGATTTTTTTTTAAAAATTTGAATTATTGAAATCATCCAAACAAAAACTATTTTTTGTTGAGAAACAACAAAAACTATAAATGGAGGAGCGATTGCAGATCCGAGCCCAAGACCCAACCGCCCACGGGTAAATGAAAGCTGATCCAAGCCCAAGGCCTATAAGTGTAAAGCAAATTAAGGAAAGGAAAGCAAAGGTTTCTCAGTCTCATCTACACCTCCGCCGCATCCTTGTTCTCTTCGATTCATTCTTAAAGAACAACGAGTGCAGCGTGGTATCTTGTTAGCGTCGCTCATTGATTTTATTCGAGTTGGTTTCTACAGAATTGTCGCTTCAATTTGGTAGAGAACAAGGTTGCTGTGTTGCCCTATCTCCATTATTTGCATGGCTCTTGGAAAATCGAAGAATTCTGGGTGCAGATTTCAAGCGATTGTTGCATGCATGATTTTCTCCTTGAGCTCGTTTAATTTTTCCTTCTAACGATATAACAACTCGTCATTGTGCGTGTCGAACTGCAGATGGATTCTTCAGAGCCTACTAAAACAAAGGGCTCTTTTCCTTCAAAAAGAAGAAAGCAGGGCTCTTTTTCTGAACGCAAGAAAAGAAGAAAGGGCTCACGCTGTCAACGAGATGGCGATTCTCAGGCTGCCAAAGTAAGGAGACAATCAATCCCTCAACTTCCAGAGGTACGGTGCCTTATGAAATACTGATACTGTTGATGGAAGGCTTATATTCCGAGCACAATATATGGCCTATTGACCTAACTGCACAAATTATTGTTGGCACTATACCAGCATTATATGCCCAAGGTTCCAGTATTATTCGAATTTACAAAAAGAGATCAGATCTTTTATAATCCTGTAATGTATAGGGCATATAGTCATTTCCTAACTGTTGCAGTAGCGAAGAATTATCAGGCATGAGTTTTATACCTGTAATTGGGCTTTAATGACACTGTTCAGGAAAACTTCTTTAGACAGTGCTGAATTCACATGTACAGTAACCACCTTCTAGGCTTCTACTACACCATCTAAATGCATTGCATCACTCCTTGTGAAACCATTACCCTGTGTGATTCTACTGCTTTGTTTCTCTGGTCGAAGTAAGAATTTAGCTTTACACACACAAAAAAAGAGGAAACAGGAGGGGTAGCCCCCTACTGATTAATAGAAGAAAAAGATGCGTTCAAGCAACAGAATTCAAGAAACAAAAAAGGACAGAAAGAATGTAAAGAAGATCACAATTTAGCTTTACAAATTACAACCACCATATATAGAATAATTTTATCCTGTGTTTTGTGCATGCAGGATATCTTGGGCTATATACATTGCCTAATGCCAATTCGTGAAGCTGCTCGTGCTGCTTGCGTGTCTCATGCCTTTCTACGTTCCTGGAGAGGTCGTCCACATCTCATCTTCAATGAAGATATGATTGGCTTGAAGCCGAGTGTGTGTCGCATCAACTTCTGCTGTGAAATTGACACCATTATCAGGAACCACTCTGGCATTGGCGTGAAAATATTCAAGCTTGATTGCAGTTACATCTGTGAAGTCGATGATATCAGTCGTTATCTCGACAGTTGGCTTCAGATTGCTGTTAAACCAGGGATCGAAGAACTCACTCTCATGGTGCGTGGCACCAAGACACAGTACAACTTCCCATGCTCATTTTTATCTGATGGGATTCGGAACTCAATTCGATACCTTAAACTTCATTGTTGTGGCCTCCATCCCACAGCTGAACTTGGCCCGATCAGAAGCCTAACAAGTTTGTGCCTGTGCTCTGTGAGCATTAATGGGGATGAGCTAGAGTGCCTTCTTTCCAACTCTCTTGCTTTGGAGCAGTTGGAGCTCACTCTTTGTCCAGATATAGTAAGGCTGAAGATATCTCGTGCCCTGCAGCAGCTTACCAGCCTTCGTGTTTGTCTATGCCTCAATCTGACAGCGATAGAGAGCAAGGCTCCAAACCTCTCTAGTTTCCTCTATAGAGGATTCACAGGTTTCTCACTTGGGGAAACATTGCAAATGAAGAAGATGGACATGGATGGTCCAAATGCTGTCTATTATGCTCGTACCGAACTGCCCTCCATTATGCCAAATCTTGAAGCTCTTGTCATAGGATCACCAATTGAGGTATATTCTCTAAATTTAAGGTGTTGTAGCCTAGTGATAAACACCAATACACTAGTCATCTTGTGTATAATGAATCTGAGACATGGCATATTATTGTGCAGTTTCTCAATACGCCAATGCTGCCTACCAAATTCCTCTTCCTCAAGCACCTGACCGTTCATTTGCCATCGGCATCAGGAAGGACGAAGCCCTTTCTCGTGCCATATGACTATTTCAACCTGGTTTCTTTCCTTGATGCGTCTCCTTCCTTGGAGACTTTGATACTAAATGTAAGACGTTCTTTCATTCATTCATCTTGTGCAAACATATCTGATGCCTCTCTTGGTCCACTTAATTCAATCATATTATCCTTTTCACCTTCAGGCGACTCCATGTTGTATGGAGCATGAAAATTCGATTCTTGCAAATGCCTCACATCTGAGGCACATGCCTGAACACCGACATGACTGCCTGAAGAGCGTTAAGATCAGTCAATTCAGCTCTGAGAAGAGCTTGGTTGAACTAACATTCTACATTCTCAAGAATGCGGTGTCACTTGAATGTCTTGCACTGAACACCAATCATGGTAATCATAAGTGCCATCTACAAATATATGGAAAGTGCACTCTCAGGACAGCTGATAGAGGGCTCTTGGCTATCAGAACACACATAGAAGATAGAGTTCCAGCTTCAGTCAAGTTGACTGTTCTGTAGCCCTGCAGCTTCACTCTCATGGCAGAAGTCACTATAAATCGTGCAGTGTATAATTGTTTCGTTTTAAGTTTAGATTAAACATGCTTTGTTTCTTGAACCATCGAAACATACATTGAGGATAAACATATATATTATATCATAAATGTTACTGTAGTCGTGCAATATACATTCATTTCGGTTCGATTTTGCAATTCTGAGGGAGTGTGTGTTTGGCACATTTAGGAGCATCACGCTTACTTCCTCTCCAGGGGTTTGGAAGTTATCCATTCCTCTATAACTCTCGTGATCTTGTAGCTCGTCAGCCTTGTTTAGTTCGCGAAAAGAAAAGTTTTTGTAGTACATTTTGTAACTATAGAAAATAATATCCAATCATGGCAAAATACATGCAAACTGTACAATTAGTTATTTTTTATCTATATTTAATGCTACATGAATGTGTCTAAACATCGTGCTGCCGCAGATGTGTGTTGGTGGAAAAGATGCATGATTCCGTGGAATGAGGATCAAAGAAATACTTAAATAAATATATGTTGGGTTCGGTTTATGAATAACGTTTCTGCTACCAAAAATGCAGAACACTAACCAAACGAGTGGAATCTGAAATTGCTTTTTCAAAAACATATAGTGCATTTTTCGCAGCACGTTGAACCCTGCTGTCGGGTAATTTCAGTTCTTCAGCTGGCTGTATACTGCCTGTACAGCGATGTTTTTCAACATGCACAGGCATACGGTCCCTCTCCACCTCAAGAGAATACCTCCAGCAACACGCCCCGCTGATGTAGCCACGGTCAACGCAATGAATCAGCTGGGGAACTGTCCTCCCCGTGTTAAACCCTGGAAAAGCAAAACAGAAGCTCTGAACAAGTAAGGGACAGCGAGAGATCCAATGCCACAAGTGCATGTCAATGCCCTGTCAATGAAACCAGGATGATTTTCAAGAAAAACCATCCAGCTTTGGTTTTTGGACGCGCCAGAGGAATCCAAACTGGATAAAACACATCACTCAGGCATCAGTACATTCAGAATCACAACGTCTGAGTTCAGAGGATAGCAATGGCCTGTATTTTGATCTGTATTCATCTTGTCATATGCCAAAACAAGTGTATGGATCAATTTTCATTTTTGGGGAGAGTACTCTGGAGATATACAATTGACGACTATGGATAACCAACAAATCTTCAGAAAATATTTCAGACAGCCTATGCTAAACTCAGGCGGTAAATCTCTACAGGAACAGGTTTTCTTTTGGCAGCTGCCCTCCTGGCCTCCTGGGTACCAAACCGCATCAGCAGTGGAGTTTCTGGCAAAACAAAAACCTCTCCACTTGAGGGGGGGACGGAAAAATAGAAAGGATTCAATGCTATTTTCTATGCTTTTGATGATTGCTCAACTCGGGGGTCGACACCAAACTGATCTTTATTAGCGATCAGCCCTGATATTCCCGGTAGTATACAGCAGTGCCTCTGACTGGTCTCTCTCACCGTTGTGCTTTCCCTTTCCCTTGTCAAGGCGGGCTCTTCGCACCGCTTGTTGGATCTGTCGCTCATGCTCTCTAAGAATCTCATCCATGTTCACTCCAGGAGGCATCAATGGTCCCGAATAGTGGATTCTGTTCTTCTTTGTGCCATTCACCTGAACAAGGAGAAAATTTCTCATCATATGGCACCAATAACCTGATTCCTATACTTTGGCAGTGTGTGACGAACACACTCATGTGCAACCATTCTCAATTGCATTCTATAGAATGACATAGAGGCATCTATATTGACCTCTATAAGAGTCAACAGCATATAGGAATGGAGGAATAAAACCATGTTATGCAATGGCCAAAGACTGCTTTATGAAGACATTTAGACAAAAAAAATAAATAAACAGCTGTGGATGTTCAAAACTCACCACTGTAGGCTCTTTGTTTGCTGCAGCATCATCCTTCCGATGGGAAGACGATGGTCTTTCTTGGAATTGATGATTCCATTCAGCTCTGTCAGAAGGGTCAGCAGCAGTGAGCTGACTGTATCTTGAACTGGACCGATGCTCTCTCAAATATTGTCTCCTGGCACTTTCCCCAAGGTTAGACATCTTAGGAGCATTGCCTCGCTGCCCAGATGCAGTAGATTGGTTGGACATCTCAGCAGTAATAATTTGGGAGGTGTGAAATCTTTGGGCCTTTGGATCCATTCCACTTGATCTGCCCAGAGTGGAGGAAGAACGGCCAGCTTGCATCAAAGGAACACGCTGAGGGTAACCATTGTCTGCAGCTCTTGCGGGCGGATCAATTGGAAATCCAGAAACAGCATCCTCCTTTGGAGTGAACTTGTAACTGCTGCTTTTGGGATTCACCTGAACTCGGCGGTGCTGTGAAGTCATGGAACACAAAATATTCAGTAACAAGAAACAGCAGGACATTAGTTGATATACATGATATATTTCGTTCTGGAATTGAATATGTAGAATCTATGCATTGTAGATCCATACCAACTTCCAAACGAATACTTGGATGGTTATGTAGACAGCTAATTACAGTAATGAATCATGTGTTCAGTAAGATTCATGGAACTCCTAACATGTGGTACTTCAATAATTCAATAATCTCCCAGCAATATTTCAAAAACCAAATACTGTTACCATTTTGGCACCAGCAAAAAAAGAACAAGAATGTAAAAGACCTTGATATTTCAAGTGAATCCCAGTACCTGCAATCCATTATTGCCATCGGGTGCAGGAAGTTGCTTCCTCCGTCCAGCTTCAGCTTCCTGTCCTTTAGCAGCTGCTCTTTGCCTATAAACAAGCCATGCACTTAGATTGAATATGAAATGTCGAGAACAGAACATTGGTAATGTAGATTCTTAGCATGTCATGGTTTCAAGAGGGAATCACCTCCTAGCTTCTTCATCTCGAAGCTTAGCATCGTATTCCTTGCTTGGGGGATATTTGGGGAGACTTGATGGATCGCAGGCATACGGCTTTGTTGTAAAGAACTAAAAAAAGAAAACAACAAATTAACAGCAATATCACTAAACTTGTATTTCTGGATTGAACAACCAGATACATACCAATGTTTGGATGTAAGAAACACATAAACCTAGGAGGCTAGGAGAAGAGGAAGAAACTATCAATCATCTATTAGTATCATGTGTGTTTGCACAAGAATTTTGGTTTTTTGCTGCCAAGAGTGGGTATACAGGCTCTTTCGCCACTACAGGATGAACCCTCCTTCAATGAATGGTGGGCCAAGGCAGAGTCAAGAATGGATGGTTCACACAAAAAAGGACTCAACTCGCTTATCATCCTTGGGGCATGGACAATTTGGAACCATCACAACCGATGTGTTTTTTATGGTACTCCTAACGTGGCTGAAGCATTGCTGTTCTCAAGTGAGGAACAACGTTACTGGAATCTTGCAAAGGCTCAGGGAAGCTCCATCCCTTCTCTTGAGCCTGTAGATAGCCAGTAGGATCATTTTGTAGAAGTGAAGTCGTTTTCTGTCTTAATAAAAGGCGTGTGTGTTTGTCTACGAGCTTAGGAATGTGGGTGTGCGTTGTAAGGGCTATTGCCCCCTTTTCTTCTTAATACAACGATACGCGCAAGTGAGGAACAGCGTTACTGGAATCTTGCAAAGGCTCAGGGAAGCTCCATCCCTTCTCTTGAGCCTGTAGATAGCCAGTAGGATCATTTTGCTGAAGTGAAGTTGTTTTCTGTCTTAGTAAAAGGCGTGTGTGTTTGTCTAAGAGGTTAGGAATGTGGGTGTGCGCTGTAAGGGCTATTGCCCCCTTTTCTTCTTAATACAAAGATACACAGCTCTCCTGCATGCTCGAGAAAAAAAAGAGGAGGCTAGGAGCAGTTTTAGTCTTTTAGCATCTCATATGCCATTTCTGGCAACGGAGGCTGCAACTTAAAGAAAAACAAGAAAGAAAAATCACAGAAAAAAAGTTGAAAGAAATTATGATAATGCAAAAGTCCTAGTCTAGCTATAAATACAGGGGGGAGTTAGGCCAACTGGGTAACACTGCAGAAGTACATTATGCATCACAGTTTGATAACTCGGTGCAGGCAATACACCAAACATGAAGATCAAAAAATGGAAGGGCCAATTTAGCACGCATGATCCAGACATGCAGATGAACAAATGTAAGGGTCAGTACTTACTTCACTGTCAAGGGCAGATGCAGCGGTACCCCTATTCCCAGGTTCTACGGCAAGTAGATGGTCCAGAAGTGTTAAAGCAGTAGTAGGGAAGTCCTTATATACATCATTCACGCATCGGCGGTACGGATGCTGAGGCTTGAATATGGTAGCTCGGGATAACTTCAAATTAGCCCAAAACTCCTCTGATGGTGAACCACAAAGCTTAAAAATCTTGTGCAACTGTTCCACCTGATTGAGTGAACACAAAAGAACAAACCATTGTAAATTCATATTGATGTTCAAAAATCTAAAACTACACGGATGTATGGTAAATAAATTAACCATTTATCATGAAGATAAAAAGGTACAGATAATATTATTTACTTCAAACTGGTTTTGGTCAATGCGAAAGTAAAAATAGGCCTATTGCCACTCAACCTTTATGCATGTTAATAATAAGAATATGTTGTCTGATACACATATTAAAACACTAATGATGTTTTAGTGCATAAACTACAGGTATCTTGAGCTAAAGATTATATTGTTTTCCTTGACATTTTTAGATTCATAACTGAAAATACCCTACACTGTACCAACTGCCGAGTACTCAAAAGAACTCACTCGCATTCGTCCCCTAAACCTTTTATGCACCATGTTCTAAAAAAAATAGTGTAAAAGAAGAAATGACAGATTTGCAGAAATATTATAGCATTGTTAGGATTATGGCAGGTAGAGAATACTGCATTATTCCTATAGTGCACCATCTGCAAGTTTGATCACGGCAAGAATAGCCAAACAGTACCTCAGTTCGTCCTGGCATGATAGGCTTCCCTGATAACAACTCAGCAAGAATGCAACCGGCACTCCATAGATCAACAGCAGCACCATAGTTAGTAGCACCCAACAAAAGCTCAGGAGGTCGGTACCACAATGTTACTACACGACTTGTCAAATGTTGTTTTTGGTTGGGATTAAAGAATGTAGCTAGACCAAAATCTGCTATTTTAAGAATGCCATTATTGTCAAGTAGGAGATTTGCACCCTTTATATCCCGATGCAAAACACCACGGTTATGACAATGGTCAAGTCCAGAAAGTAGCTGTTGCATGTAACACTTGACCTGAAATGAGCATTTTTCGAAGTGAGAACTTAAACCTCAATACGAATGGAAAGCCAAAGTACAAATCTAGAGGGTAAACCTGAGGTTCTGAGAATTTTAAGCCAGGTGTAGCTGCAAGTCCTGCAAGGTCATGCTCCATGTATTCAAATACAAGATACAAGCTGCTTGACATGCGTGACGTCACCAAACCTTCAAGTTTGATAACATTTGGATGATCAAGCCTTCTTAAGATGTGAATTTCCCTTGCCATAAATCGGACACTCTCAGGGTCCATATTGGCAAACCGAACTTTCTTCAGAGCCACAATTTTTCCATTTTCAAGATCACGTGCTTTATAAACGCTGCTATATGTACCTTGTCCTATCTGAAATATTTAAAGATAAAATGAGAAAAGTAATGTCACAGAGGGTCAGTGACTCGATACTAATTCAAATTGTAAAGAACTTAAATTCTGTAATGTTGCATCCTGTTACAAGAAGTCTAAAACGGTTGTATTAAACGTGGTAATTTAGTTGTCGTGTAGTAGGAGCAGCATTGATCAAGATGGCGGATGTTTGTTTGTCTACGTATTAGTCTGTCTAGACTTTGGAGCTAGTAATGCATTTTATGCCAGAACTGGAATAGCGTGACCAGGTGGTATAAAATAAACATACAAAAATATCATAAGCCTACATTTCTAGTGTTACAATTTGTTTTCTTTCTAACTAGTTCAAACCCTCAAGAATGAAATTTCAAAAATTCTATGAACCCTATAAACATGTTTTGTCCAACACCTATCAAAATATCATAAGCCATAAACAACCTAAAAACAGTTATGCCCAATAGGCAATAACTCATAATATGATCCAGTGATAGCCAATAGAAAAACAGTAGAAAAGATGATAAATTTGTCGCAAAAATAATGGTCATCATAATTACAAACCTTATCCAACTTCTCAAAAGACTCAGCCCTCCGAGGTTGCCACCCACGAACCGCCTCTGCCGCGACCTCTGTGAGCCATCTTGGCCACCCTGCCGCCACATGCTCACCCTGGACGCCATTGGGCACATCCCTGATCCTTGGTTTGGCCTCCCCCTCCGGCCTAAGACCACCACTCCTCGATTCTTGCTCCGCCACACCATTGACTTGTACATCCACCGGAGGCCGCTTCCTATTCCCAGTCGCTGCAGCAACCGCCCTCTCTGCATCAACTGCACCAACCGCCAAAGTGACAGCCTCCTCTGGCAATGCTGGCACAGCCTCGACCACAGGTGCTGGAGGCTTCCGAATCAGCCTTGCCGTGCTGGCGTCGTTCCCGACGCGGCGTGCGGCGCTTGAGGACGAAGTGGCTGGCACAGGCGCCCCTTCCTCATCCTCCTCTTCCAGCTCCTCATGCCTCTTGCTGGAACTGTAACTAACCAGGCGCTTCAGCGAGTTGCTCGAGGGCCGCCGACGCGGCTTGCCGTCCCCATGGTCGTCCCCGCCGTGGAATTGCTTGGAACTGACACAGCCCATAGGACGACGGGGCGATCCCACTCCACGAAGCCCAGACGAAGATTTCAAGAAACCTTCTCCCAGTACGCCTCCCGCATCTGGGCCGCGCACATCAACAAGATTCAAGGACCCTCATTGCTGGCCGACCGAATTGGAGCAGGAAAGCTGCCGCCCCCTCCGCAGATCCGAACGGGAATCCCACCGCACGCGCTCCCCACCTCACCCCAGCAGCTGCCAAATCGGAACCGCGCAACACGGAGGCGGCGCCCACCACGAACTGCAACTGGAGAAAAAGAAAATCGGGATCTTTTCCTCCGGTTGCTCCGCCGGAAGCGGCGGGCGACTGGGAGAATCGGGGGTGGGGAGCCTGGGGTTGGGATCAAAACCGAACCTTGCAGCCGGAAATCGCGAGACGTCGGCCCTCGGGAGATCTCCCTCCTCTCTCGCTCTCTCTCTTGCCGTCAGTGATGGCCTTTTGCTTTGGTCCTTGTTCTGTTTGGTTTTTGGCAAGCACTTGGTCAGTTGGTCGATTTCCTTTTTGTTCTGGTGGTTTTATTTTTTTTTTCCCCTCCTCTCTCTGCCCCCTCTTTTATATTTTATTTATTATTATGCTGAAAATTACGTTGGTTGGTGAAAACAAAAGAGGAGAGAGAAACAGATATTTTCTTGAGAGAGAGAGAGAGAGCAAGGGGATATATAGACTTATAGAGTAGATAAACTCTAGTCAGCAGCATGAAAGATTTTGAATTTAATCGCAAGGCTTGAAACTTTTGAATTGATTTGTGATAAATATTCATTTTTAGGACTGAAAAAATAAAAAAATGGTTCATTCAATTGAATTGCTTAGCTGTGTCAACTTTGATGGCTTGTTATGGGTTCGTTTGTCAAACCCTTAACACCTAAGATTTTTCTTCTTGGAGAGAGAAAAAAGGTCAAAGGTCTACTACTCCTATATATATGCAAATGCAAAAAAAAAAAAAATAGTACGCGTCTTGAACTATGGAGATAGCGTTTGACAAGGAATGGTGGTGGAGAGTTGGATGGAGGGACGTATTTGCAACTTGCAAGGCATTCATGACATGAGCAAAAAAAAACAGGAAGTTGACATCATGCAAAAAATCTTTTTGGGCAAGAAATAAATTAAAAATCAGTGATTACTGTTGCAATTTAATATATCATTGATTATAAGTTTGAAATGATCTTTTTAGTAACTCCATAATCTTTTTTTCATTAGTGACTGACAACTCATATATTTAGGGTGAGCTAGAGATGATGAGCTAAGGTGGGGCCAGCAGCTGAGGTGGTCAATAATCTCAAGCAGCACATGTTTTCCTATGAGCATATATGCAGGGCACGAATAATAGTGCAATATTCCTCTCAATTAAAAAATAATTGTAGTGCATTCCTCTCACTTGTTTTTTTTAAAAAAAAAGGAATAATGACGGTGCATGTGGCCGCCAGACACGCACTGCACTCGTTCCTCGTTTGTTCTATAGCTGCTGTCATTAGGTTGATACTGATAGCAACGTCAAGGTGTCGGCCTCCTGTAGATTTCCACTGGAAAAAGATTGGTGAGAAGCCATATGCACCACTGTTAAAAGAGAGAGGAGAGAGAGGAATCAGTCAAAAAGGAAGATAGATATATACTACTCGTACTAGATATATATGTATTATTCGGTGGATTGAAATTTAGGTTTAGTGCATGGATAATTAAAGTTAATTAATAAATAGTTTTGTAGGAAATAATTGAATATATATACTAGCTAGCTCCTCCCTTGCGTAGCTGAATATATAAACAAATTCTTAGAGTTAAATTCATTTATATCTTTTATTCGTTCCATTATCGTATACCATAATAATGGATGATTGAGTGCATACTTTATACATATGGGCTACTAATAAAAAAATTAATTAGCTACTATTTTCCATATCCATATCGCCGTAAACGCGTTTTGCGTACCACTGTACGGTCTTGCAAGTTTCATGACTAGAGTCTTTGGAACTGACTATACCTTGCAAGCAAGCATATATATATCCCGAATAATGCATGCACTGACGAACAAAAGTAACATTTTTGCCTCTCTTTCTTTTATTTTCTTTTCTTTTTTCAGAGAAACACACCTCTTTTTTTTTTGCAATTGCAATGGTCTTCGTTTGTGCCTTTTTTTTCTCGATCAGGGCATTCATCCGTTTTTCATTAAGAGGATTCTTTATTTGTGTCTTTGCTTGTGCTTGGAAACAACTCCTTGTGATTGCCGGAAAGGAACCACCACACCTACGTACGTTAGACACAGCACCATGAGAATGGATGGTGGATTATTAAGAAAAGCTAGCTCTAGCAACTATTGCATGCATTGCATGCTATGAAATGATGCCTAATTTTCTCACCAACATGGGAAGCAGACACATGGTCAGGTCATCAGATCAGTTAAGTCGTTGCTTTCGGAGGGAGAGACGTCAGGCCAGTTACACTGCAGCTATCTTAGCTTTGTTATTAGAGAGACTGCAGGGACTGATTCCAAGCAGACAGACACTGCACCATGGCGACAAGGAAGCAACGCCAAGACAGCCGCTCCCATCCTGCAGGCCTGCAGATCCTGAAGACTCTCCAGCGATGTGCATGCTTCAAATAAAATTAAATAAAAATCTAGTAGGACGCATGTGTTTGCATCCATGTATATGGATTGTTCCCTAAAACTACAAGATGGTGGGTATTACGAGGCTCGAGTGTATATACCTTACGAGGCTCGAGTGTATATACCTCGGTTGGTTAGATAGATTCCTCACTGTATGTGAGATCTCTCCAATTGAGTTAACTCTTAGACTTGGCACGTTAACTTGTCATTTCCTTTTCAATGGTGTTTCGCCCATGCTCAATCCTAAATTTATTAGGTGTTGCAGCCTTATGTTGGACAAAAAAATACCTGCACGAACATCATATTATTTCTTTTCAACCAAATTTTTTTCAAAAAATTTGGTTAAAAAGAAACGATATTGACGTTCATACAGGTAGTTTTCAGGACAGCTTATTGGATCATGTGGTGGTCCTTGCTAAATAGTAAATGCGGAAGGAGAAAAAAGTGAGTTTAAAAGTTTGGTTGTAGACTTTTGGAGATTGTAATCATGCAGGTGTTTTGCCAAGTTTCAATGGAGGTTTAGGAATAGAATTGTAGATTATAGTCATGGTTCTTTCATATTTTTATTGTTGCTTCTGTGTCTCTTTGTGTTTGGATTTATTCGATGCTCTATGATATGAGCCTAAGTGCTCGATGATGTATTATTTGGCTTCGTATATCCTTCAGGAGGTGTAGTGGTCGGAACCTGGTTCCATTGTCTAAAAAACTTATCATTTACCAAATTTATTGCAAGGAGAATTAGGTTTTGTTTGGACGTTGTAGTATTTAGAAACCGTAGTACCAAGAAACTACTTTTTAGAACATATAGATGTACAAAACCATGGTTTAAAAAATAGATCATGCATGGAGTTTATAGAACTCTAAATAAAAGACTACAATTTTAGTAATACTATGGTTTTCAAAACCATAAGAAATATTTTTTGAGGGTTAAAACCATAAAAATTATCACATCTTAACACTTCAGGCACTTTAAAACTAAAGTATTTCAGATATTATTTTACAAAAAATACTCTAAAAATATTCTGTGTCCAAGCAGGAACCCGCAGTATTACATGCATCTTACCTAGATTGTGATTTGCGTTTTAACCCCTCTGGACTGGAACTGCGGTTTGTTCTATTCTTTTTCTTTTTTTTTTCAAATCGGCCGTCGTATTTTCCTTGTTGTGTCTCATTGGTCGTAGCAAATAAATGCCGCGTGGTGACCTAACAAAATTGCTATCATCATCGTCATCAACAACTAACCATACATCATTTCCTCAACCTACCACGTCCGTGCACATGCGTTCGTTGACTCAGAGTCTCGCCTTCGTAAAAGGGAAGGAGCAACCAGTACCTCTAGGTTGCTAAGGTCTTGTTTAGTTCCAAAAAATTTTGGGAAATCGACACTGTAGCACTTTCATTTGTATTTGATAAATAATGTCCAATCATGAACTAACTAGGCTCAAAAGATTCGTCTCGTCAATTCCGACCAAACTGTGCAATTAGTTTTTATTTTCATCTATATTTAATACTTCATGCATACGTCTAAAGATTCGATGTGACGGGAAATCTGA
>Ga0182004_10000979_pt1 | contig 19748 bp, 12 predicted proteins | sample Sormic07211540_1_FD_120479 | JGI IMG/M metagenome (GOLD analysis project Ga0182004, IMG submission 120479) | Endophyte microbial communities from Sorghum bicolor roots, Mead, Nebraska, USA - 072115-40_1 MetaG | ecosystem: Host-associated > Plants > Roots > Unclassified | place: USA: Nebraska...
ATATATAATATAATATAATATATATATATATATATATATATATATATATATATATATATATATATATATATATATACGTAAAAATATACCAAAATAGTTAGGTATTCTCAGAAATATTGGGAAATACCCCTAAATGTGCCTATGTTACCTTATATGTTTTAGTAGAGGTCTCATGTTTATACTATCAATAGAGAATGTGTTTTTCTTGGCTAATATTGATGTTGTTGCTGATTTATCGTGAGAGAAAAATATTATTTTATATTGGCTGATCTTAGCTGATAAGCTCAAGGCTTATGTAAAATCTGTGTACTAACTAATGATGCATTTGTTGTCAAAAAAAAAACTAATGATGCATTGGGCTGCTTTGAACACTGTGTAAGTCTGCATAAGAGCATCTGCTACGAACCAAACATGGTCAAACTGGCAGCATAAGGCTATATGCAGACTAATACTGGTAACCAATTAGAGTAATAAGCTAAGCTGGGTAGTGACGGTGTGTTTTATGTAAACATCGATCCAAAAGGCCGCAAAGTTTATGCCGGGGGTATATATTCTTTCTGTCCTCTTTATCAGCTTTGGAATGGAATGGAAGTTTACCAGTCCGGAATCTATTCCCAGTTCCATATCGCCCCCACTCACCAGTAGTCACACTCACACTGGTTGCAACCCAGCGATTATGGCACCCTGTAGGACCCCTCCGCTCTTTCTGCTTTTAAGATCTGGACTTTCGGTAACAAAAGGTGTTTTTTCTTTTAGTCCTACAGATTCGAGTTCGTGCGCATCAAAACATATTAATCATGAGAGACTACAAAAATACTTATATAGTGCAAAAGGATAAAAGAACGTTTAAATAGCCAAACCTTGTCATTTTCATCAGCTTATAGATATAATAGGAATGCGCTGATGCTGATTTAGGGCGTGAGAGTGTGCTCATTGCATCTGCAACTGCAACCACGTACCTTGCGACGGTCGGACGTACTTGGCGTTGGTCCAGTACCTCACGGAGCACTGCACCAGGTACACGTCGGCGGCGAGCGCGGCGCCACACGTGCCGTGGACCTGCGCCACCGCCTGCGCCAGGCACGCGGTGCAGTCGGCCGCCGCGACGCCGCCGAGGAGGCACTGCGCGACGCCCCGCACGGGGCCCGAGGCGCTCACCTTGTACCCGCCGCCCGACGAGGCCGTGGCGGTGGCGTCCACGCCCTGCTGCAGCTCCGACAGGACGGCGTCGCGGGACCTGAGGAACCAGGCGTCCCCGCTCGTGCCGGCGCTGCACCGGTGGTACGCCACGGAGGTGTCGTCGGCGCGGCCGACGAGGTTGCGCCGGGCGGCGCCGTACCGCACGTAGCACCCGTCCGACTGCAGCGACGCCGCGGTCGCGCCGGCGCACACCGCCGCGCCGAGCCGCAACACCGTGTCGCGCACGCACGCCTCGCACTCGCCCGGGCGCAGGTCGCCGCGGCACTGGTACAGGCCGTAGGCGGCCGACGCAGCGCCGTCGACCGCGGCGGACTCGGACTCCGGGCCGGCGCCGGAGGTGAAGCTGCTGTAGGTGGCGCCGGTGGACGCGGTGGAGGCCATGGATGCCAGGAGGGAGTTGAGGTTGCTCTCGAAGGCCGTGTTGGGCGCGTACCTCGACGGCGAGCACCCTGTGTAGACGAACGTGCCCGGCGCGGCGTCGACGTGGAGGAAGAATACGGCCGCGAGGCAGCTGATGATGATGAGGTGCATAGTTGAAGCCTTGAAGGCTTGAAACTGTTTGAGCTTGGACAACAGTAATAGGCTACTAGCTAGGACATCCAAACTGGCCAGGGATTTTGTGATTCGGTCTCGGTTGCTGCGAAGACCAAACGTATGTGCGTGTGGCTTATACGGGCTTGACTTTAGCTCTCTGGAAGCTTATTTGCATGCTTCATTTCGATCTACGGACGGTTGGTGCTGTGCTGGTGCTGCCCGCATCAGATTGTGGCATCACGACCAAAAACAATTCCTTTTGGGGGTGGGCCGTGGGCGACCATGCTTGGCATTGGGCGCGTGCGTTGCGTGGTGTAGCAAATTAGCAATAGCAATGGCAACTTCGGCATGAGCCAGCAACAGTTGCTGCCGTTTCGACGAGATGGATATGTTTTGAATGTTTGGACATATGCACGGAGTATTAAATATAGATTATTTATAAAACAAAAAACATAACTAAAACAAAAAATACAACTAGAAAGTAATTTACGAGACGAATCTTTTAAATTTAATTAACCCATAATTAAACAATAATTGTTAAATAAAAAAAGTTATAATACTTGTTAAACTTTAACTAACTAAATAGCCCCTCAAGCTTTCGATGGTGCAAAGTTGTATGAGCACGAGTTAAAAGGTGAAATAGTTTATGTTCAGGGATGTGGCAATGTGCCGGGTTCACGTCGCGGTAGCGTGTAGTAGCACAGTGGATGATGTCGGCCGCGTCCCGATGCTTGCGAGTGCCACATCCGGGAGCGACGTGCCATCGACATGACTACGTGAGCTGTGAGTGTTGGAATGTGATGTCAATGGACTGTGGTTAAGGCAGAAGATGGAAGGTCAGTGCTCATTTGTTACAGCGGTGAAGGTATTCGCGATAGCCATATTCAAATTCTCCAGGGAATGGATGCAGCACAGGGGAGCGATGATGGCATATCTCACAGATCCTCTCTGCCTTGTCGTGCTCACATGCTGGTGGCTTGTGTGCAGCATCAAAACGACGATAACAGGTCTTGCAAATGCAATCCGCTGAAAAACAAACGGCAGAAATAACATATTGAGTTAGTGTGAGGGAACAGGACTACAAGAGAGATACAGAGACACAGATAGAGACAGAGAAATACATCTTCCATCACGACGACTACCCCACCAAATAGGAAAACCCAGGACACTATATGCTTCTGTAACTGGTTCATCTGAAAACAAAAGCCAAAACAACAAAAACAAAAATCAGTTTCACACAAATGCGGTGCAGTAGAGAACACAATAATCAGGTTTATTCTCCAATAAATTTATCATAGGAGAAATCAGGTTCACAAAATGTAATGACTGGAATCACAATCAGAGTAGTTCATGCTAGAATTTACTCAAAATACTGACTATGCAAAGGACATGCATGATCAGGGGAATATCAAGATAAAATTTACAGGAAGCAGTTAAACAGGGACCATCCACTATTTATAAAGTTGATCATTCCTTTAGCTGTTAAACTGCTGAAATATTCAATGCACAACAAGAACGAGAGTAAAACACAGCAACTGATGTTTGAAAGATTAATCAGTATTGGGAATGCATCTGGAAGCCTTAGAGATGGAGAAGATGAGGCTAAGATATGAATTCTAGGTTGGCTGGGGCAATAATGAAATTTAAAATTTTCCAGCACAAAGGGTAGAAGTTTGGATCATGGATAGAGCATTCAGACATAAAATTTATTTATCTTAAAATTTGCTGCTTCAAAATATCCAGGTCATTGTTCCTGTACAAGGTGCTACAGGTGAAGGGTTAATCTAGGGAATATGAAGAACAAGAGTACAGTAATTGAATACATAGAACAAAATGAGGCTATTAAATAAGCTTCCAAAAAATAATTCAAGTTGCCATGATTAAGACTGTTCCAGAGAGAGAGAGAGAGAAGTAAACGTAAACATATGTAGTGCACCAGGAGGGGAAAAGATAAAGCTGTTCTGCAGGTACAGAATTTAATTCTTGAAAAGTTATTGATGCACAAGGAAATAAAAAGAAGTGCAACAAATATTTCCATTGTGAGAATGCGATCATAATGCAATCTCTTAAATTAATCGTCACAGGATAAATAAGGACATATATACCAAACGATAGCAAGGTAAAAGAATTGCTAAGACTTAGCAATGACTATGTGCCTTGATAAAACTGTAAGAATCAAGGATTCCTCGAATTTTACATGGTCAAAATCCAACCTAAAATGGCTTTAACAGCTAGCGTCAAGAGAAATTGTTGATGAAGTACTCCATCTTTTCCAAATTATAAGACCTTTGGGCTTTTCTAGATACATTGCTACTATGTATCTAGACATAGTGTATATCTAAGGCCTTGTTTAGTTCAAAAAAATTTGGATTTCGGTACTGTAGCATTTCATTTTTATTTGACAAACATTGTCCAATCATGGACTAACTAGGCTCAAAAGATTCATCTCGTGCTTTACAGACAAACTGTGCAATTAGTTTTTGTTTTTGTCTATATTTAATACTTAATGCATATGCCGCAAGATTCGATGTGACAGGAAATCTTGAAAAGTTTTTGGTTTTTGGGGTGAACTAAACAAGGCCTAAGTTAGAAAAGCCAAAACGTCAATTTGGAACGGAGGGAGTAACACACTAAATGCTACAATGGATCTCAAGCATTGAGCGTAAGTATGCAAGTGGGTATGCAATGGCATTTTGTGGGTCATATCGCTTAGTTCACTTGTACTCCTGAATTATTTAGGTGGCATGTTATTCTATTTCATTTTAGAAAGTTTTGGGTTGACCCACACAAAACATGTGGGACTTCCATCCCTAATTCAATGGAGCTCTTTATGTAGCGGCATTCCATCATTTAATAAACTTTTATATTTTGAAGTGACATATATATTCGGCACTAACAAAAGAGAAGGATCTTCTGCCACAAACACGTCCACTGTTCAATCAGTTACAGATGCATTAAAATAGGTAGGATTCATGATAAGTACCTAAGGGGACGCATGTGACAACTCCATTGAAGTCACTGGTGCGTTTGATCTCAAAAAAGAAGAGAGTCCTTGAAGCAGGAAGAAAGGAGCAGCGCTTGCGGCGAGCCACAAAGTTGCCATGAGTCAAGAATCCCATGTCGTGCTTCCTGACGAGTGTGGTCACCTCACCAGGAGCAGGTTCATACTCATCGTGCTGATGAATCAAACAATGAATGCATACAACAAGAGAGATTGATAATGAACAACAGAGAGCAATTGCGAGGTGAAATTAAACATCTAAGATTTTGACAAAACCAACAGTGGTGTGGTGTTTGTTTCTAATGTGTGGGAGTGGTCGGCCCTAGCCCCTATCCCTGCAGATGATGATGGGCACGGCAGGGAAAGCTATGTGGGCAAGGAAGAAGCATGCATATTTCATAGCAACAGCACAGATGAGGAGGGGAGGGAACCAACGAACCGGGTGCTGAGAGTTGTAGTGGCGAAGACATTCCAGAACAACCTTGCGATTGGCGGCTAAGCGCTCGAAATGGCCCTGCTCAAGAACCCTAGCATACAGTACAACATGGTCAAGGTGAAATTGAAGGCAATTAGCACTAGAAGGAAGGATAAGGCGAATGGGGGCGATGTGAAATGGGATCTGCATAGACTTACTTCTGCCTATTCTCCCGATGCCTCCTGAACTCTTCGGCGGTCATCGGCTTACAGACTGCGCGGGCGCGGTCGCGGTCGCGGGCGAACCAGTGCAGCGGCAGCCACCCGCAGCAGTCACGACGGGAAGGGCGGCGCGTCGCCGATGCGGCCGCCTCCGTCGAACCAATCGCTGGTCCAACTCCGAGTAGATGACGAGTTTGCTCCTCCACTGCTGCTGCTGCGGCGGCGGCGGCAGAGCTCATTTCGATCTCCATGGACGGGATGGTTAGAAACCATTTTGGATATGAACTGTAGTAATTCTTGTGGGCTTATAAGTATGTCGATGGGCTCACACTACCAACAGATAACTTTATAATTTACACAAAGAAAATGTTTAGATTTCTGATTTTACAGTTGTATCGCCAAAAAAATAGATTTCTAGTTCCACAGTTCTATCGCCAGAAAAAAACCAAGTTTTTATCTATTTATAATTTACTAGGTAGTGTGTACAATTAAATTTTTTTAATAAAAACATATAAATGGCACGATAAGATAACAATACTGTAAAATTAAATATCAACGTTAAAGTAATATTTTAATCCATGACAGAAAGTATTGTTGGCTAATTTGTTGTAAGAGAAAAAATATTGATGACTGGCTGGCAGATTTGGCTGATAAGCTCAAGCGAATAGGTTGAAAGTTTGTCAAACTACTAGTCATGGAGAGTAGAGCGACAATGCACAGCCTAATGACCCAATAAAAACCCCCACAATAATAAGTCAGTAACCAGTCAAAAAACCAATCGTCTCGTAAAGAAAAGATCACAAGTAACTTGTGATCACACAAAACCACATATCAAAACAAAGGCGGTGGCTTTAGGGAGCAGAGCGCGAGGGGAGCTGAATCCGGCATCAAGATCGCACCTTGCTTGTCTCGGCGGCATCAGCGGTGGTAGAGGAAGAGGAGGGAGGTAGACGATGCTGGAGAGAAGGATATGCGAATGTTGCATTACCGGGCGGACGTGAGTGCCATGGAGTTTGTGCCTGCCGGCCTAGCATGGACATTTAGGGCTGAATCGCCACCATTAGATAAGACAAGACAACACCCCTCTCTTAGCTTTAGCCGGCACGGTGGCGACAGGGATCACCTCGAGTGATAAGGACATAACACTTTTGTATATTACTAGATTATAAGATGTACTCATTCATATATTTGCATAATGATTTTTGGTATAATTCACTTGGTTCCACATGTACATATCATTATTTACTTATAGGTATGAATGTTTCTCAAAGTGCAAAGTCATCAATGTTGAATTTTCAATTTGCTAGTGGCTCGACAACACTTCATTCGAAGGCTATAACTTCCTTTGTCCAAAGTGATTTGAGGTCCATGCATACTTGATGAAAAACTTATTTGATAACCTTTCAAATGGATCTAGTTTGACTTCAATATCATGTCAACAAGGCCTCAAAATCATTAAGACATGTTATTGTTATTTCTGTTGGGAGCTACGTTAACATCATCAGCTTATTATTTACTCTTGGGATCCTGGTCCAAGTTGGATCATACCCCAAGGAGATGGAGAACACCCAAAGGAAGCTTTTGAACGTTCTCCCTCTTAGCCACAACCTTAAGAGGTCAGCTAGGTCGTCCAAGCCAAGTCAGGGTTCAACCTAAGTTAAGTTCGATTCTATCTCGGACTTTAGGAGCAATTTGTAGTAAAATAGATGCCCAAAACACACCTAAACTCTGCTTTCGACCATCCATATAGATGGAAATTAATTTTATAAGCTAGATTGTGTCGTTATTCTATACGGAGGAAGTACGTACCTATACACTAAAAAATGATTCTTCAGGAGCCTAGTAGGTTGGGACACTTGTATCTGGGCCGAACAGGATTGGTGATCGTAGGCAAAGACACTGGGTTGGGCTGGACTTTTGTAACGGCTCTGGCTTTGATTTTGATTTCCAATTCCTCTGCTGCTAAGGGCATTCCTTAGCATGTAAAAAAGAGAGGTCTTAAGGAATTTAGCATCAAACTCATACGGATTACGTTTTTTTACAATAGTACGGAGTACGTTACAGAGTCGATACATGGGTATTACCTATTACTACCAGAACCAGTCACTCTTCTGTCATTCCTGTCCTACTGGCCACTGTAATGTGTTCACGAATCCACGTACTCGTACCAGCATAGTAGGCACTAGTGAAAAACGCGCGCCCTCGCGCGAGGGTTAAGGACCATAGTAAGATTTATTCATATACAATGCACATGTCATACACGTGTGTGTTTACCCAATGGTATAACATATGCAGCCTTGAAAGGATATGACATCTTTATGAGGTGGTGGTTCAATATTCTAGAGCAGTACACGGGTGTGAACACAGGCCACACAACAAAGCATGGTATTCATCTAGAGGTGCAGAAATACAGTCCACAACTATTTAAAATCTGCTTGATAACACATAGCTACGACGCAACGAATGTGTAGTCTATGCTGGTCGCTGGTCGACAAAAGGCTGGATCACCATGTAGAAGACACTTTTGGCTTGTCGTTCATCCTAGGTAGATCTGAAATGCAGATTTTGGCAAAGTGTTACACGCTGATTTTCTGTAGTTGGTGTCCAGCAAAAATAGAACGAGCTATAAGGATGCATCCTAGTACTTGGCATTGATAAGGTTGGTTAGAATCTAAACACAGTGTAACAGGGTGAACCTGCAATGTATCTCTAGGCTCTCTTTGGGGTCTTGTTTCTATGTGTTTGCTTTGAATCACTGGTCCTAGGGGCTTCACGTATGTCACTGCATTTTACAAAGCACACGATATTTCATTGGAGGCAGGTAGATTGAGTGTTCATATGATGCAGTTATGTTGATGAGCGTACCACATTTGTTTTTTGTTTTCTGCCATTGCTCTCGGTGCTGTTATGGCCTTCCTCTCCACAGCTCTTGTCATCCTGCACATGATGGAATAAATGTGAAGGCATGAGGCATATGCAAGATAAACTGAAAGAAGAGCCATATGGATCACTGTGGATATATTGCTGATGACACATGCAGATGTGAGGGAAATTGTTGAACACCTGATTCCCAAGTGAAGTGTCCCCGAACAAATGTTTAGGAACATTGTTATGGGCCAAAGTTGAGGATCCAGTTGTTGTAGCAGGACTGCTGAAATAACCAAAAAAAAACTTGTTAGCAGTATAAAGTAGCAGAAAAAGGTGGAGCTGGTGAGACGTGGAAGACTCTTTTGATGTGGTGTGGGCTAGGACAGGGGGGAGAAAAAATAAAACTTTTTTAAAAAAGAGAGTTATTAATAAAATGTATATGGATTTATTTACATGGCCACCATCTGTTTCGTAGGTGTTTCCTCAGGGTTGGATCCAGGTGGAGGTTTTTTTGAAGAACCGATCCAGGTGGAGGTGTCTAACAATAGAAAGAGACAACAATGAGTTTTAGTGATGACTTAATTTATGTGAGTCACTGATGTGTAATCGTGATTGTAAGCCAAAAAAACTCTGGATAATAGAAACACAAATGGATGCAACAGTGTTGATGATGTTAGTAGTTTGTAAGTATGGCAGCTCGTGCTCGCCCTGAGTTGCTCCTGGTGGTGATGTACCGGAAGGTATCTGCAATTTGAGTTCACACAATTTTTTTAGACATGTGTGATAACAATTAAAGATATGTTTGCTGCTATATTTATATTTGGCTAGCTGAAGGCATTACAATAACATAAGAAATGTAACACACCAAGGTATAGGTAATCTTCCCCAAATCAAGATTAAGGTATCTTTGCTGGTAGTTTTATATTGTTTCAGTCTAACTTATAAATAAATTCTAAAAATATGCTACTTTACCTTGTTCTAGGAAATTCAGAAAGAGGGGAAGAGGGACGAGAGAAGGGAGAGCAACATAAAGATGCATTCATGAAACATGATCTCTAGGCCTAGGCTATTCACTGAGATTGCCTAAATGGCCACTATACATAATTAAAAGATGTTAACACATACATGTGCTAGCAGCACTATGGAAACATTAACTCAGGTGTTGTCCTCCAAAAGTCATGTCCTTAGTGACCATGCATTTCAATTTAATTGGAGCAAAACATACAGGTCATAAAAAGGACTAATTATTTTTGAGCTCCCACCAAGGATCAATCACTGGCAGGGCAAAAATATTAATGATAGATCATAGGGATGGTTGCTTTCAGGCTATTAGCTATAGAGAGACAATAAAAAGAAGAAAAGAGGAATGTTATTTTGCAGTAACTGCTGCATTGGGTACATAAGTCTTATTCTTTTTTTCTTTATAGAACAATCAGGGTAAATTAAATCTAAAACAAATTATGGATAGGTAACAATTGTTCATTTAACTGGGACCATATAAAGGACTTATTAGCCATTGCATCATTTTACTGGAAGTTACATACGTCATAAAGGACTTATCGAGCACTACATCAAAAAACCTAGCTAGTTCATGATATCACCCAAAGGCTGACCAACCAAGGCAGTGCTAATTGAGAATGGAAAATTGAAGAGTGTTAGCTCTGTATAGTAGGATTTCAAAAATTTCTAAGTGCAAATATGCAAGCATAGGAGTAAAAAACAGACCAAATGCTATCTCTGAAATTAGTTGAACCGCTCTCCTTTTATGGGTAGCTCAGGAACCAAGACCTGCAAGGGGATAATAAATAACTGAAATGATGATGTTATCTCAAAATGCTCTTTCAAAAATTCACTTATGGAATGTGGTGTTTCTCAATCCAAAATTCACGCACAAGGTAGTCATTCTAAGAAACCTAAGCAAGCATTAACCAAAACAACTTAGCTAAAAACTTGATACTTACCACTCAGTAAATAATTCAAGAAAAAAGAGCAACATAGTATAAATTCACAAAAATGAAGCAAGTTCCTTCAACATGATATAAATTATAGGTTGAAACTGTATCAAACTGGAAAACCAAGGTTCTATATATATAGAAAAATAGCACAATGGTAGAAGAAATCTGAGAAAGAAAGGAACAAAATGGCAACCATGCTCAATGCAGGAGTGAGTATCTGCCGGTACACAGTATCTGCACACAGTCTTCCTCATCGCCATGCGGAACAAAATGGCAACCATGCTCAATGCAGGAGTAAGTATCTGCCGGTACACAGTATCTGCACACAGTCTTCGTCATCGCCGTGCCCATGAACTGCGAGAGTGTACCACAGAAACCAAGCAAGAAACACAGGGTCAATCCTCAATGCAGAAAAGGAGCATGTGTAGTTAGCTAGAGAGGCAATAAAACGACAACCTAATTAGTAGCGAGAACATCGCTCAGCAAGCATATGATATATGTTCTCCTACATTCATGTCTAATCTGAGAGGAAACTCAGATTTGACATCATGAATAAGGCAATCACATTGGACTAAGGAGCACATTAGCTACAGGGAATTACATATTCAAGTTGGGACTAAACCGCACGTTGACTACTAAATTTATAATAGGAACAATTTAAATTCCAAGAGTAGATCATGGAACACACAATCTAGTTGTAGTGGGGATTTTGAAGTCAGACAAAATAAATATGCATTAACATATATAAGATGAAGCTAGAATTCAATCTATGTTTAGGATTTTGAAACCAGGAAAAACAGAGCACACCATTGGATGAACGGATAGGCACTGATCTGCACATCTGATATTGCATAATCACCATCTAAACTTGCAACAATGCTATGATGAGAAGCTAACAAATCTGCATAGAAGCTATGGCATATGCAGTTACCTTACATGGACAGATTGTGCGATATCGATTTGCTCCTGCGCTTGACGTGAAGTTGAGCTTTTGCTACAAAGCACCAACAACATCTTGAACCATCTGCAGCCAAAAATGAGACACTGCAAAAGTTTAAGCACTTATCAAATCAAATAAATCATCTTCAGCCCAAAATGGGACACTGCAAAATAAGGGGACGAGGACAACCTACAGGCAGCACGTCATCTTATTCATCCTTAGATATTTTATTTTTTCTAGAGCTCATTGTTGGATCTCTGAAGTCCCTAGGCATCCTCCACCAGTCGGATCTGAGAGAAGAAAGGATCACAAATCAAATAGCAGATGGAGATCGAGGAGGGACAAATCTCAGTTTGTGCCCAGCAGGATGACCATGAACGGAGGAGATGAGGACGACCTGCAGGCACCTAGGGTTCCTCGGAGCGCACGTGGCTGCGGTCGTCAGGAGAGAGACGAAGTGCAGGCGGGAGTGGGGGAGGGAACGCCGGTGGCCGTGCCTGTGCGTCGCGCCGCCCATGCCGGTGGGCGTCCAGTGCGTCGCCGCGGTGGAAACCAACCGCGCTCGGGCCTGCACGGTGCGGCTGCGCGGTGTAAGAGAGGGAGAGGGAAAGGAAGGGGAGGGTGGGGTGGCCCGGCGTGGCGCAGCGCTCCGAGGTGGCGGCGAGCGGAGCGGAGGGGCTAACGTCGAAGAAGAAGAGAAGCGTTTTTTTCCTCAGAGAATGACGAAAGGCTTCTCGGCTTCGGTTGGAGGAGATATTTTGCTGGGGAGGACTGGAAGGCTAACACGTGCACTACACAGTAAACTACCGGTGGAGTCAACTACAGCCGTGAGATGGAGATCTGATGGCCTAAAGCTTTTTCAATGACGTGGCCGGGCGCGTTCCGAATTAAAGGGGTGAATTGGGCCTGGTCACCTGCTCTCTCTCTCTCTCTCTCTCTCTCTCTAGCTTCATTTGGTACACGCATCAGATTCCCGTTCTAAAATTGTATAACCGTCTGTCAAGGAAGGAGCAACCCGCAGAATTCCGCCGTCTACTCGTAGTTGGCAACTTTAATCTTCTTCTCATTAATCACGTATGAGTCCAGTTTGGTACAGCTTCAGAGATGGAAGAAAACGTGACCGGGATAAGCTGATCTAAATTATTACTCCTACGTTTTAGTAAAAGGGGCCCTGTGGAGAGAACTGCGGCCAGATAAAAACTTAACTTACAAATTGTACCAAACAAGCCCTAGCTATACAACTGCGTTCCCTGATGAATCTACGTTCATTCTGTGTGGAAGTCCCGTTCAGTCGTTTCATAACCTAAAATTTCCACGAGGCCTCTCAAGCCATTTGTCCGCAGCCGTTCGGTACAAGTACACCATATGAATCGCTACTCTGAATGTTATGTAGTGTAGCCGACATACATGTCGACATATAACGTCAAGCAGCTTCGTTGCTGCGTCTGCTTCGAGGCCAATCTGAGTATGTATGGCTTGTTGCTTTGCAGGTGTGAACAGAATAGACTTGGCTCCACCAGTTCTTGAAGAAATGGAAAGGAAATTAAGCGAAAATGACGGTAGGCCTACTCCTAGCTAGTATGTCCTAATGCCTCTTCACTTGGTCGTTCGGGGGACCGTGCCCTGTGTTACTCCTCCTCCATAGTACGTAGGTTACAAATCTCAATCTACCATGCACGCTGGCAAATCAGCTGGGCACTTGTTGTAGCTGTGGACAGAGTTTCATCAGAGCCCTGAAAGAAGAATCTTTTTGCCCGCCTGGTGCCCCGTGCCCGTAGTCGCGCTCATTCGCTTTCCCGTGCCTTTCACGGTAATCGTTCCAACAGGCCAAAGTACACAAGTACCACGACCCAGGCAGGCAGGCAGAATGTACCTACCGCTGCTCTCAAGGAAAACAAGCATTTTGTGTGCTCCGTCCACTAGCTCGGCATCTCTTTGCTTGGGGTCTTGTTTAGTTCATCCCAAAAATCAAAAACTTTTCAAGATTCTTCGTCACATCGAATCTTACGGCACATGTATGAAGCATTAAATATAATCAAAAACAAAAACTAATTATATAGTTTGCCTATAAATCATTAGATGAATCTTTTGAGTCTAGTTAGTCCATAATTGAATATTAATTGCCATAAACAAACGAAAGTGCTACAGTGGCCGAAATTTTTTCGTTTTGGCAACTAAACAAGGCCTGGGTGATTGTGTCCAAGTAGTACTAGGAGATTTTGACAAGGAAGAACCCCCATTCAATGATTTCATACTACTACCTTCATCTCAAATTGTAAACTATTTTAAGAATCTTAGTGAGTCAAAGCATCTTAAATTTGACCAAAATTATAGAAAAATTTACAAAAGTTTATGGCATCAAATAAATATACTATAAAAATATAATTAATAAAAAACCTAATAATACTTAGTTGATATCATAAATGTTATTATCCTATTATATAAATTTAGTTAAATTTAAGATATTTTAATTCTTCAAGATTCTTGAAATGACTTACTCCTACAATTTAGGGATGGAGAGAGTATCTCACAACACCACACAGTAGTAGTAGCCGCGTAAACACTAAACAGCCTTCACCGGTTGTGTAACGTCGTTGCGGAGCTCGCGTAGCCACCATCCGGGGGGAACAGTGCACGCGCAACGAGTGCATGCGCAGCCATGTCAGCGTCGATGGGAACTAGCCAGCCGCGCAAACGCGAGCGCAATAAAAAGGACCTGATATCCTGATGTGTACATGCGAACTGGACACCAGCGTGCTTGATTAGTTAGTTGATTTGCAGCATGATGGCCTCTTTGGTCTTGGAGTTGGAGTTCGATGCATGATACGCGGATCAGTATCATTTCAATTCAATCGCGTGTACTGCAGGAGTGTGTCGCTTTGTGTCAGGGTCTTGTTTAGTTTACTCAAAAACCAAAGATTTTTCATCACATTCAATCTTGTAGCACATACATGAAGCATTAAATATAGATAAAAATAAAAATTAATTGTACAGTTTGCCTATAAATCGCGAGACGAATTTTTTAAACCTATTTACTCTATATTTTGACAATGTTTATCAAATAAAAATAAAAATACTATAATGTCAAAATCTAAAAAAAATTAGATCTAAACAAGGCCTTGCTTTCTATTCCTGCTTGTGTTTTAGACACTATTTGTTGGGCGCGTTAATCCTTAGATTTTTGCTAGCTTTATACTTTAACAACTCTTATTCTTCTTAATGAAATGCGTACCTTGTAGAGCAGTCTGCACAAGAATATAGCAAGCTTTGGAGGAAGTAGAGTACCAGGGTCTCTAGGGGTGTGTTTGGTTGGGTCTCCTGGGCTGGTTTTTGATTTAGCTGGGCCAACATTTGATTGTTTGGTCGGCTGGCCAGCCTATTTAGCCAGACTCTAGGAAGCCAAAAGTGCCCCCCTAGCCAGATCTAGATTGAATCACCAAGTTGGTGTTTCTTGTGGAGCGGAGCTAGGCTCGACCTTCTTCGTGTGTCTTCTCACTGCCCTCCTCACCGCCCCTACTCGGTCTCACATCCCGTCGCTCCTCCGCCACCGCCGCTCTCCTCCACGCTCACCGGCCTCCTGGTCCTCCTCGTCGTCGCGACCGCCGCGTCGATGGATTCCTCTTTCACCACGGCGGCGGCCCCGAGCGTCGCGGAGAACTTCGTGCGGCGGTCGTGCCGGTCGACGGAGTACCCACGGGTGTGCAAGACCACGCTGGTCCCCTGCGCGGCGGCTGGCGCGAGCGGCGCTGGTGGTGGGCGCCGACCGCGCGCGCAACTGCTCCGCCTACATCCACGGCGCCGACAGCAGCAGCGGGGCGATGGACTGCGCGGAGCTGGCGCGCGACGCGGAGGACCGGCTGCGGCAGTCCGCGGCGGAGCTAGCGCGCGACGCGGAGACTCTAACCGTTAGAACAGAACACACTGAGGGACAACTTCAGTTTGAACAAGTAGTAACAACGAGATTATTCCATACGCTCAATTGCTCCGTTTCCGGTGTTTCCTTTTTTAGCGCAAAGTAGCATCACTACTTCAACATAAGTAGTATCTTTAAAAAAAATAGAGCTGGATCGATGGGTTAGTTGCAAAGAGAATCAGAACACACCTGACGTACATATTTGATGCTTTCTAACATGGACTTGCAAGTTGGGGGAATCAGAATCGGAACATGTCTTTGCTGACCCTAAAATTAAACAGCCTTGTTCATTTCTCAAACTACAACTATGCATCCTCCTCGCATCCCATGCACATGCTCAATCCACACAAGGAAACGGGGGGCACAAAAAAAAGTCAAACTAATGAGGAAGAGAGAGAGAGAGAAAAAAAAAAGAAGAAGGATCTGTCCCCATGGGAATCGGGATCCTCCTGCCTGAGGCTGAAGCTGAGGGTGAGAGCCTGAGAGGCATGCATGTGTGTATGTACACCGGCCACCGTGTGGCCACGTGCTGCTACCACCATCCAGCACCAGCAGGCACCTGCTTCTTCCCGGCGGCCACGGCGGCTGCGCGCTCGAAGCGCGAGGCGGCGCACGGGATGGTGATCCCGCCGGGGTGCTGGAAGCCGAACTCCTCCTCGGCCTCGCGCAGCAGCTCCCCGAACAGCGGGTGGTTGAAGTACACCACGGGGACCACGTACCGCATCGACTCCCCGCCGGGCTCGGCGCCGCCCACGTACACGGCCACCTGCCCCTTGGGCGTCGTGGCCTCCGCCGCGGCGTTGTCCTCCAGCAGCCGGTGGCGGTGGTGGTCCTTCCCCCCTCCCGCACGCCGCCGCAGGAGCCTCATCCGCCGCGCCAGCGACCGCCCCCACGTCAGCATCCGCGGCGAGCCACCAGACTCATCGCGCTGCTGCTGCTGCTGCACCACGAGCTGCTGCTTGGCGCGCACCGCTGCTTCATCCGGCAGCGGGGATGTCGACGGGGATTTGCTGCTGCCTCGTCCTCCTTGTTGCCACGGCTGCTGCAGGCGGAGGTACCCGCGGCCGCGGCGGCGCCGGCGGTGGCAGAGCGCCCATCGCCAGGCGCTGAGCAGCTTCCGGCCGAGCCGGAACCCTCCGTGCCGCCTCGTCAGCATACCACTGAGACTGACGACTGCTGTTGCCTGTTGGAGCTAGCTAGCTAGAACGAGATCGAGCGCAACTCGCGCAAAGGTGGTGGTCGTCTCCGCTTTCTCGCTGTGCTTGGATGGATAAAAAACCCGCAAGGAGGCGTGGAAGCTGCGACGTCGTCCTTAGTGGCTGGTGGCAAAGGGAGCGCGACAGCGCGGGTTGTCTTATAGGCGCTGCGATGTGCGCGGCGGAATGGCGGGTGGGGCGCGACGCGGGCGGGCGGCAAGCGCAGGACTCATCAGCGCTCCTGTGCGTGTGGGGGTGCGAGCGGACTCCGCGCCTTCGGCCCCGTGTGGGGTGGGGGAGTCCGGGCGAGAGCGAGTGGGGGGATTTTGATCGTTTTGGCCGTGATTCCAGCGCGGTTTTTGTGTGGAACATGGCGAGATTCGCTTGAGGTGGCGACCCTCCGGGCTCTCGTCGGTCCCGCCCCGTTGCCGGTTGGTGGTTTTGGACGGTGTGGTACACGGTGCACCCAGCACCGTACTATGCGGGACGGCTCAACCACATTTGGTTGGCTAAGCTTTATTTTTTTTCGTCGCCAGGGGCCCGGGGTATATGACTCAAATCTCTCAAGGATTCTTCATTTCCGGTTTTTTTATAAGTGGAACAATCAATGCTAACGTGGTCCAATGAACATTTGCCAAATTTCTCATGCATACTAAACAAAAACGTCGGTCGTTTCTTCTTTTTCTTTGACTTGACATTTCCCAACTGTGCATGGAACTAGTCTGCCGCTGTACGTTCTTAGAGCATCTCTGCTAAAACTCATTCTTTAAATCATATCTGATCGTCATCTCGTGAATAGCTATTTATATAAAAAATATTTTCTATAATTTTTTCACTTTTTTAATAACTTTTTATATCTTGTGCATACTCTAGAGAAGCCATTCTCACTATCTTCCTGTGGATAGCGAGAAATCTAGGATAGAGTATGGGCTTCATTTAGAGCAACTTCAAGAGACTCTATATCCTTCCTAATTGTTAGGAATAGAGGTTTTGATAAAAAAAACTTTTCAATAGCTTTTTTATTTTTTTATTCAAATATAGCAAAAAAAAAAGACAATGATAATGATTCACAAAGTGCACACAAGATATAAAAAAAAACAATTGAAGAGTGAAAAAGATAAAGAAGGAGACTTTTACACAAATAGTTCTCCAAATCATAATATAGATAATGAGTTTAGAAAGAATCTTAGAGTATCTCCAACAATTCCCAACAAAGCCTTCTGATCTAGTATTTTTTTATAAGAATAGAAAAAAAAATCTACCGTCAAGAGTTCTCATCTCACCTCCTAGTCTTTTGGCACTCGAAAAAAATCATCGAGCGCGTGCAAATATTCGTGCGTCTTCCACGCACGTAATTCCTCCATAGCCGTAAAGAAAGTCGTTTAGGACAACGACACAGTCTCTAAAGCCTAACTTTGCCTTCTTATTTTTATAAAATTATTTATCAAAAATGGTATATGTATATTTTATGAAAGTATTTTTCAAGACAAATTCATATGGTTTTCACATTTTCAAACTCGTCAACTTAAAAGTTATTCACAATTTATATTCTCATTATTTGACCCAAATCTTGTCCAAAACGAGTTTCTTTACCGTTATGGAGGGAGTATCAGTCTGTCAATCTAGGGTGGAAGTGCGTGGGAAAAAATAAAGAGTACGAGAGAGTTTTTGATGCATATCTTCAAGAAAGAAAAATATATAAAAATGGTTAGGATAATTTATAAATTGTATAGGATTTCTTTTTGATGTAAATTCGTCTCATATGTTTTAGGAGTAAATTATTGTAAATTGTTGGAAATAGTCTCGTTCATTCCTCCCAATACTTTTTGGCTAGCTAGTTGGAAAACTCTATGATTTTGGAAAAAAAATTGTTAGAAACTCTTGGAGAGGTCTTACAAAGAGCATTTCTAAAATCTACTCTCTGTATCATTATGTGGAGAGTCATTTGAGTAAAAATCATTTTTGATATCTTTATACTCCGCAACAACTTTTCTATATCTTATATGCGGTCTAGAGTATCATCCTCGATCTTCATTTTTGTCTAGCGAGAAATCCGGAATAAAATATATTTAAATTTGGATATTCAATTGAAGAATCTCTATTTCTATAAATTAGAGAAGACATATAGAACTGATGCTCTTAAATAATCAACTAAAGAAGTTGCTTTTGGATATTTTTTTTATTAAAATCTGTATTCTAAGACCAGCTATAGGCGGGCAGAGGCAGCCTATTCTAAGTCTCTTGGCGTTTTCATAGGTTTTCCTTCGAAGATAAAAAGGTACGAACTGAGACCAGAGCGGGCAGCGCGGCTGTAAAAGCACCGTTGCTGAGCGCAGGGTAGGTCCAAGCCCAATAACAACAAAAACGAAGAGCGTACAACAGTGCAGCCTAGAGTATATACACGAATGGATCCATGCCAAGAAAGGCGTGCAACTTGGAGCTAATTTGAAAAGCGGGATAGGAGTATAAATTTATTCGGCACTTGGACAGACAAGTTGTGAGTTAACCTGAATGGATATTCCAAGTAGGTCTTGTCGGAATTATATATACACCTCTCAAGGTGAAATTCCGTTGGTCCTATCGAAAATTTTGAGATGGCGCAAGCGCAGGACGCGGATCCGGTCCCACCATCGCACCATCTCCGCAAAGTGGACTTCAGTACTTGACTTGCGAAACGTCCTTCCTGGAAGACCGTTCTGAGCTGCAAGGTAAGGTATCCCATTTCTGATTTCTTAATAAAGTTTTTCATAGTCTAAACAAGGCATTTCTCTGTGGCACAGTATTGTAAGCTGTACGTACGGTGTGCCTGTACACGTCGGTAGCTGTCGTTTCAAACGACGGACAAAGGGCGTCTGGCAAAGTCGGCACAAACGGACGAGGGAGCACCTCCCAGTCCCAGCAGGCAGCCTCAGTCAGAAGCGTGGTGGTACGCCGTCCCAAGACGTACCAGTCCCACAAAATCGAGCGTGTATCACGCGAGACAAAAACGCACACAGGCCCGGTCGGCCGTCACGCGGCTGAAAGCTCAAGGCCACTCACCGGGGACGACACTCGATCGGTGCGGCATCCGATCCGGAGTGCTTGCCACTTCGCCATCGCCAGTGATAGATCGACATGGATGGAGATCCCAACAAAGCAGCCGTGTCCGCCGCGTTCGTGCACGGCGGCTGACAGGAAGATTTGTCAGCTCAGATTCGGTTTCAAGTTCGTCGAGCGTGGCCGTCCTTTCTTTTATATGGATTCGCATTGGGTGTTGCAGCTAGCAGCACATTTTGGGAGCAGCAATGGCAGCAAGTAGTACACCTGGGCTGGATGCCTGGCCTGGGTGTGGTGTGAGGTGTCCGTCGTCCGTCCCCGTCCGATACCACCCTCTGGCCAGCTAGGCCTTGTTTAGTTCCAAAAAATTTTGCAAAATTTTTCAGATTCTCCATCACATCGAATCTTTAGACGCATGCATGAAGTATTAAATATAGATGAAAATAAAAATTAATTGCACAGTTTGATC
>Ga0182004_10000980_pt1 | contig 19744 bp, 11 predicted proteins | sample Sormic07211540_1_FD_120479 | JGI IMG/M metagenome (GOLD analysis project Ga0182004, IMG submission 120479) | Endophyte microbial communities from Sorghum bicolor roots, Mead, Nebraska, USA - 072115-40_1 MetaG | ecosystem: Host-associated > Plants > Roots > Unclassified | place: USA: Nebraska...
CGACGAGCACGAGAGCACGGGCCATGGCAAAAGCTTGGTGTCTTGCTAGCGCCTGTCACTGTGATCAGCTATGGGCGTGTGCGGCAGTGCCAGGTCTTGCGTTCTTGCTGCGGTGGTGACGGGAGCGAGGCGATCTCCGGCGGGTTTTATACGCGGGCTATTGGCTATTTTCGGGCGGCGCATTGGGATCGCTTCGCGCTGGCATGTCCCGAGCTGCGCCACGTCGCGGTACTTGCCCGATGAGGGCCTGGCCGTTTTTAGACATCGGCCAATGGATGCGACGTGTGGCCACTGGCAAGTTCTTCATAGGCTTGTTCTGTTCATGCTTGGGGAGCATATATGTGCGAGCGAAAAGTTCACTAGGGAACGCTATTCGGAGCTGCCATGGATGATGGATCACTTGTTTGCTTAGACATCTAGCAGTGGCCGGAGGCAAAGCCCTGGATTGGTTTCAGGAACTGCAATCAGTTTAAGCCCGTTTAGGATGTATAGGAATCAATTTATTTTCACAGAAAAACTGCAGAAAACAGAAAAAAATCCTGCATCTGAGCCTTTATGGTTTTTTTCCCCTTTTTTGCAGACATCCTCTCATCGTTGTATAGTGAATTATTGGGCCTGCTCACTGAGTTCATTCAAAACTCATCTAACTAAACTAATCAAGACAGTAAAGCAACTGAAAGTTTGATTGGCAAACTAAACAATAAGTTATAGTACCATAGGCCATCACATGGCAGGGACCGGCCCCAATTAATCATGGCCATTTTTACATGAGCTATGGTGCGTACAAGTAGAATGGAGATTCAAGTGTTTTCTTGAGAAGATCATTCTTCTTAAGCAAAATGTCCGAGGGTTGTTTTATCTTATTCCCCTAGATTGATTTTTTTTAACAACAGGTAATTGCAGGAAAGCTTGTGACAGAAAACACATTTTACTCCAGAGGGTGAAGAATCCAACATACAAAAAGGTACAGTGCATTATATTGATAAAATAATCAATCACAATACAAGAAATAGAACTCCAGTGGCATTATCGATTGCTAGCTGATACACATTTTATCATTGCTCCAAACATAAGGAAGAATAACAAAAGACTGGCAACGTTGATCACTGCCACAATGGATAAAATGAAAACTCCATGTCTGTCTCTGTGCCTTCGCCTCTTAGGCATCGGCAGTGCTTGGTCCGTCGGATGGGCTGGAGGCGTTTGGCGAGTTCGCGGGAGCATCGGACGGGCTGGACGCTGCCGCTGACCCGCCACTTGGCCCCTCTGAGCTCGACGACGGGGAGCTTGAGGAGCTGGAGGCTGCCTCGACAAGTGACGGTGCCACGACCATGGCGGTGAGGAGGATCATGATGAGTGCAAGAGCACGAGCCACGTTCGCGCGTGAGCTAGAGCTGCCTTGCTGTGTTTGTGTTCTTGCTTGTCAGTTTGTGTGTTGGTGGCTGATGCGAGGAGCTCTAGTAGCTTTAACATGGGATGGTGGCTATTTTTGGGTGGCAAGCTTTGCGTTGGCGTAACTTGGGCTATGGCACGTCATCATAGTGATTTGCTGAATGAGAACTTGACCATTTTTATAGAGATATTGACGCAGGTGAATGCGACAAGTGTCGGTTCTCATTTTTTTGGTTGTTAAATAACACTATCTAGCATAGTCACACCATTTCTTTTGTGTGTTTCTGTTGGTTATGATCGGATCTATACCAAGTCTGGCAAATTAAAGTTTTCAATAATTGTTTGATGTTAGTTGTCAGTCTAAGCACAGTTGATGTTACCAACGTGAAAACTGAGAAATTTATACAGTGACACCAACTCACCTTTTTTCAATAAAAGAAGAATTATATTAAATAATAGTTGGGTACATAAACACGTTACAAGCACTAAGACTTACACAAATATCCAAAAAATGATTTTTATCTAAATTATACCAATGTTGTGAATAGTTCTAGATCTCAAAACCAAACTTGTACGACACTTTGCAGTATGGATAACCGCACATACAAACACTTGGCAAAAGGTCTGAGAACATATGCCGAACGAACAATGGCCAACATTCATACATGCGGAGTTAAAAAACTTCTTCTTTTTGGTGTCTTACTTCTTCTTTCAGTTACCGAAAAATTAATGAGAAAAATTGATCTAAAACTTATTCTCCCTACTTCTTCATCGTAGCCAGATCTAACCATAATAAAATGAAGAAGAGACTGAAAAAAATTATTTCATGACAACGACACCATCTCCGTCTTTACGTTGCCATCTAGAAATAAAAGTCTCCATGTCCTAAAACCGGTGAGGATGCCGACGCCGTAATTGTTGTCCGCATCTTCAACGAAGCCGCCATGGAAAAAACAATTCCACCCTACTCTCTCACCGTCTCCAGAGAGGTAGAGGAGAAAATAGATCACCAAAACCAAAAAAACTTAACATGAAGAGACTCTAACCCTAAATACTGGATCTACTAAGAAAAACTTGTTAAAAATAATGGATCCCTACTTTCTCTGGCCTTCGGCGATATGGCGGAGGAGAGAGGGAGGGTGGTGGAGACGGGAGCGGTGGCGGCGGCACCGAGTTGGAGACCCTAGCGGCAGCTGCGGTAGCAGGTTGAGATGAAACTTACATCAACTCACCTTCTATGAAGTTTAAGTCTATACAAAAGCAGCTTGTATAGCCCGAGAAGTGAACCAAATACATGCAAGATGGTTGGTAACATTAGGAACAGACATAAATTGAAACCATGAGCTAGGTACTCAAAAGTCTATAATATAAAGAGTATGGTTTCAGCTAAGTACAATAAATAACATGCTATCAGAAGGAGTTTGAGAATTGAGATAAAGTAGTCAAGTAGATCCGAGAACAGATTAAAGCTAAAATCTGCATATTGTGTTGCCAGATTGAGTACCTAGACTCACATCGGTACATCAACGTTAGAAAAGGGACATTTTCCTTCTAAAAACAAGACTCAAACATGAAAACGGTACATCGGTGTTTGACACGCCCAAACAATACCTACTAGCCGTTACAAAGCAAAACCTGTAGTGCAAAAACCAACATGATTAAAAGACAATAATATAAAGTGCATTGACAACTTTTTTTTTGTCAAAATTTAGAACATAGAAATAAGTTCCAAAAGAGATTACCAGTGAAATGGTACTCCGTTTCTTGTTCTTTTGATGATCATAGGAGAAATCCGCTTGATTGTCTTTGCACGTGTCAGTGGCAGTGCTAGGCCCGTTGAAAGGACTGAATAGCCCTAAGAGATGGTTGAATTTTATCTGAAAAATAAATGTAAACAAATCTTAGCCTACGAATATACAGTATTTGCTACTTCACCTCCCCTTGATGTTTAAACCCTAGAACTAAAATGATCACACACACTCATCGTATACTAAATGTATCCTTGGTCACAGGCGCACTATGAAATCTATGATCTAAGAGGACACTAATATGTAGGGATTTTAGATGTCAGTCAAATATGACTTGCACACAAAAGCACACCGAAGTAGTAAGGCAACCCTAGTCACTCCTTTGCATGGTGAGGTTCTAGCAATAAAAAGATTATACTAAGTTTGAATCCTTAATTAGTGCCATTAAGCTAAACATGTCCTTAGCAAACGTTGACATGAAAATAGTGTAAAAAAAAGAAGCCAAATAGATAACCATATTTTTTTAACCGTGGCATTGGTCGCCAAAACACAACCTTGCTACACATTTGAGCTCCACCGAGACATGTTCTCTGTCACCAAGTATCTTTCGGACACAGGGTTGACTTGTCACATAGACTATTACCAACAAAGGAAAGTGTCAGGAGTCACTAAAGCTCAACACCACTACGACTCTTCAAATCATCTTGACGTCGTTTGCACTACGAACAATTTGTTTGTTTGCCTAGAAGTGTTGCGGGCCCAACAAATCAGCCACTCCCACCAACCACCCACACCTGTGTGCTGGACAAGCGCATGCGCCAGAGCGAGCCGCATCTGGTACAAACAAAATTTCCTTAGGGCCAAGCTCCATGGTCCTTTAAGCAGTGTGCTGATCGGGTTCAGTTGGACGTCTAGGCAAATAAAGACTCTTGTAGTTTGAGAGCCTAGCCCAACCCTCCGTCCAGACAATCAAACAGAGCCGAAGTACTGCATCTCACGATTTACTAGGGGCACTAAGACTGCCTAGATGCTCTCATACCCAGCTAACAATTCTTTATATCTTGTTCGGCACTTTGGAGAACCAACTTTGCTTTGTATCTTTAGCTAGTGAAAAGCTAGGAACAGAGGATGGCAATAATTTGGAGATCTAGTTTGAAGCTATTCATGGGGACTTTGTTCACCAAAATTTCCGTTCCTATCAATACTGCATTGTATCAAGGGGAGTGTTAGGAACCAATCAGATTGTCTATTTTTATCAATACTAGACTTGACAAGGGGAGTGTTTAAGAACCAATCAGATTAGAGTGAGTAATCTCATCTCACACATAAGTAAGACATCTTAGTAACTAGGCATTAGAATAATTGTCTGTTTAATCGAATATGCATAAATATGCAAGATCGATCAATGAAAACCATAGTTCATTCTTTTCTTGTTGCCAGTTCTCTTTCCGTTCAAACACCAATATATGCAAACCACACTCTGTGTAGCCTTCACAGCATGAATTCCTAGTTATAGTTAAGACGACACTCTAGCAACACTGGTGACAATTTTGCATTGAAACCCATGTTAGAGGGGTATGTCATGGACCTAGCAGGGAGAGATGTCACATGGGGCAAGAGATTCACCCACAGAGCAAAGAAGGCAAGTGCAACAAATCAAGAAAGTGGCTAGATTGATATCAAATGGAGGGCAATCCTGGGTGCACCATTAGTTGGTGCTGATTTAGAAGCTTAGCAAGAATGATTACGAGAGAACTAAAGGGTGATTGGGCTACCTACTGGCTATGTATGCCATGAGCTACCCTTGGGACAGTCAAGCAAGAATTGGAAGAAATTAAAAACCTTCTCTCTAACTCGGCCATGGGCAAGGCCACCGGCCGGCCCCTCTCTCTCAAACTGAGCCACCACCATAACATCCTAACATCCAATGTTAGAGATGCCAGGTTCTGATGAGGCGGACAAGCACTCAAAAATCACCACCGTCGGATCCCATTGTCAAGGCGCTCGCCGACCTCACCTAGCAGATGGTGTCTCTCTTTGCACGGCTAGAGTCCCAGCCACTGGCGATCACCACCTCCACCATCACGCCATCGGGTTCCCCTATGGCTTGCCGAGCTATGGGATAATAGCCGTCTCCATGCCAGATTTCGCTGCGAATATATCCTAACTTCCATCGCCTGCTTCATGTCGATGACACTGCTTTTGCAGTTGCAAATTTGTCATGTAGCATGGTAGCACACCATCTTCAAGCGGCGACACCGTGTCATCCCTATAGACTGGCAATATGCAACATTAGCCGCCCTACAGCAGATCGAGAAGATGGAAATTGCGCTGGAGCAACGGTAAGAAGAGTGCCCACTAGGTGTCAGCGGCGAGGCAGTTGTAGGCTGTTGCACTCTGCCTCCAAGCATGTTGATGGTGTAGGAGATGCACAATCTCCAGCTGATTCTGCCCCACACCCCTTTGCAGCTCCTCCAAGTTGTGCTTCACCACACAGAGGACCTCGATCTTGTCTGCCACACTAGGGATCTTGGGTAGTTGTTTCCCCGTGGGCGGCATACTCAAAGTTGGCGCCGATGGTTGAGAAGGTGCACCCCTCCTCGTTGTTCTCTTTTGGAAGCCCTCCTCTCTTCTTTGTGTTGTGCAGACTATGCCATGAGATCTAGGTGGTTGTACGTGCAGTTATTGCATTTGAATGGTGTCCACATCGATTGAAGAGGCCACAAAAATTTCGTCTAAATATATTTCAGTTTAAGAATAATAAAATGAACCAAGATGTAAAAGGCTTATTTTAGGTGTTAGATTTGTGGTGAGTCGAATCATCATTATAAGCTAATTAGGTTGCAGCTTGAGGACAAGCTGCTTGTAGAGTGTTGTGTTAGAGGTGTATATCATGGGCCTATCAGAGAGACATGTCATGGGCCTATCAGGGAGACATGTCATGGGCCTAAGATCACCACCTCCACCACCATGCAATCTGGGTCCCCCTACTGCTTGACGGGCTATGGGACAACAACCATCTCCATATCAGATTCCGTTGTAGATCTGTCCCAACTTCCATCACCTATGTCATGTCGACGACACTGCTTTTGATGTTATCGATCTGTCATGCAGCATGGGCTGCACACCATCTTCAACCGCTAGTGCCATGTCATCCCTACAGATTGGCTATCTGCAGTAGAAGCCACATTGTAGCAAATCGAGAAGATGAAGCAGATTACATAGGAGCAATGGGTAAGAAGAGTTCTCGCAATGTGTTGGCTGCAGACTGCTGCACGCAACGTCCTAGCACGTCGATGGGTGCAGGAGATGCATAATTTGCAGCTGCTTCTGCCTTGCACCGCTTCGCAGCTCCTCCAAGTTGTGCTTCACCGCATAGAGGACCTCGATCTTGGGCATGTTGTTTCCCCCATGGGCAACAAACTTAGAGTCTACATCAATGGTTGAGGAGGCACACCCCTCCTCAGCATTCTATATCATAAGACCTCCTCTCTTCTTTGTGTGGTGCAGAGTATGCCATGAGATCCAGGTGGTTGTACACGTGTGCAGTTATTGTGTTCAATGGTGTCCAACTTCGATTGAAGAGGCCACAAAAATAAAGAGTCCAAATCTATTTCAAGTTGATAATAAGAAAATAAGTCGAGATGTAAAAGGTTTGTTTTTAGGTGTTAGCTTTGTGGTGAGTCAACTCATCGTTATAAGTTGGTTAGGTTGCAGCTAAAGGACGAGCTGCTTGTCCAGGAGGGGTGTAGTGTTAGTGACGGATGCCATGGGCCTATCACGAGATGTCATGTGAGGCAAGAGATTCCTCCACAAAGCAACGAAGACAAGCGCAACAAATACGGAAAGTTGCTATATTGGCGCCAAATTAAGGGCAATCCTGGATGCACCATTCGTTGATGTTAATTTAGAAGCATAGCAAAGTGACTCGAGGAGAACTAAAGGGTGATTGGGCTACTAATGGCTATGTACACCATGAGCTACCCTAGGAATAATCAAGCAAGAATTGGAAGCAAAAGGGTGATTGGGCTACTAATGGCTATGTATACCATGAGCTACCCTAGAAATAATCAAGCAAGAATTGGAAGGAAAAGCCTCTCTCCCTCTCGAGCTGCCGCCGTAACATCCTCCAAGGATGCCACGTCCTAGTGAGCGCGACAAGCAAGCGAAGGTGCTACAACCACAGGATCTCATCACCAATGCGTTGGTCGACCTCACCCACCAGATTGTCTCTCTCTTCACGCGCCTGAAGGTCCTGGAATCCCAGACGCTGGTGACCACAACCTTCAACACCGTGTTGCCGAGGGTATCGTACTTCTTGCTGGGCTATGGGACAATAGGTGTCTCCATGCCAAATTCCATTGCAGATGTGTCCCAACTTTCATCACCTACGTCATGTCAACAACACTACTTTTTCTACTGTCGATCCACCATGCGGCAAGGGCAGAGCACCATCTTCAAGCGACAACGCCATGTCATCCTTGCAGACTGACTATTTGCAGCAGCAGCCACCTTGCAGATATAGAAGGTGAAGGAGATTGCGTGGGAGCAACACACTATAAAGTGTGTCTGCCAGGTGTCGATGGCGGTGTGGTTGTTGCGCACAAGCTCCTAATGCGTCGACAGGTGCAGGAGATGCGCAATTTGCAGCCGATTCTAGCCAGCATCCCTGCACAGTTCCTCGAAGTTGTGCTTCGCCATACAAAGGGCCTCAATCTCGTCAGTCGCGTTAGGATCTTGGGTATGATGCTTCCCTCATGGGCAACAAACTGAGAGTTTGCGTCGACGGTTGGGGAGGTGCATCCCTCCTTGACATTCTCTATCGGAAGCCCTCTTCTCTTCTCGGTGTGGTGCGGACTATGCAATGGGATCCAGGTGGTTGTACATGTGTAGTTATTGCGTGCGCATGGTGCCCACCTTCGATTGAAGAGGCCACAAAAATAAAGAGTCCAAATCCATTTTAAGTTGACAATAATAAAATGAGGCGAAATGTAAAAGGCTTATTTTTAGATGTTAAATTTGTGGTGAATCGAGTCATCATCGTAAGCTGATTTGGTTGTAGCTCAAGGATGAGCTGCTTGTCCACGTGGGGTGTAGTGTTAGAGGCATAGGTCATGGGCCTATCGGGAGAGATGTCATGTGAGGCACAAGATTCATCGGCACAACAACGAAAACAAGCGCAACAAATCAGGAAAGTGGTTAGATTGGTGCTAATTTAGAAGCTTAACAAGAGTGATCTGTAGAGAATTAAAGGGTGATTAGGCTAAGCCCGTGAGCTACTCTGGAATAATCAAGCAAGAATGGGAAGGAAAACCCTTCTCTCTTGCTTCGTCGTGGGCAGGCCCCCGGTCGGCCCCCTCTCTCCATCTCAACGCGAGCCACCACCATAACATCCTAACATCCTAGTATCAAAGATGCCAGGTCCTAGTGATGGCGACAAGCAACCAAAGGTGCTACCGCCTCTAATACCATCGCCAAGACACCGATCGACCTCACCCAGCAGATGGCATCTCTCTTCGCGCGCCCAGAGGCCCTGGAATCCCGGCTGCCGATGATCACCACGTTCACCATGGTGCCACTAGGGTTTTGCTATGGCTTGCCAAGCTATAGGACAACAATCGTCTCCTTGCCAGATTCCGCTACAGATCTGCCCCAACTTTCATCGCATGCGCCATGTCAACGACACTGCTTTCGCTATTGTTGATCCATCATGCGGCATGGGCGGAGCAACATCTTGAAGCGGCGGCGGCGTGTCATCCTTGTAGACCGACTATCTGTAGTAGCTGCCGCCTTGCAACCGATCGAGAAGATGAAGGAGATTGCACGGGAGCAACGAGTAAGAAGAGTGTGCACCAAGTGTTAGCTACAGGCTGCTGCACGTGACCTCCTAGCATGTTAGCACGTGCAGGAGATGTGCAGAGGACTTCGATCTCGTCAGCCACATCGGGGATGATGGGCATGCTATTTTCCTGTGGGCGGCAAACTCAGAGTTTGCGTCGATGATTTGGGAGGGCACCTCTCCTCGCCATTCTCTATCGGAAGCCCTCCTCTCTTATCTGTGGTGTGGACTACACCATGGGATCCAGGTGGTTGTACATGTGTAGTTATTGTGTTCGGATGGTGTCCACCTTCGGTTGAAGAGGCCACAAAAATAAAGAGTCCGAATCTCTATTAGGTTGAGAATAATAAAATGAGTCTGAGATGCAAAAGGCTTATTTTGATGTATTAGATTTGCGATGAGTCAAGTCATCATTATAAGCTCGTTAGGATGCGGCTCGAGGACGAGCTACTTGTCTGGGAGGGGTGTAGTATTAGAGCCGTATGTCTTGGGCCTATAGGGGAGAGATGTCATGTGAGGCAAAGAAGGCAAGTGCGGGAAATCAGAAAAGTGGTTAGATTGGTGCCAAATTGAGGACAATCTTGGGTGTGACATTAGCTGGTGCTAATTTAGAAGCTTAGCACAGAATGATTCAAAGAGAATTAAAGGGTGATTGAGCTACCTAAAGGCTATATATACCATGAGCTACCCTAGGAATAGTCAAGCAAGAATTGGAAGGGAAATCCTTCTCTCTTGCTCGGCCATGGGCAAGGCCCCCAGCCGGCCCCCTCTCTCCCTCTCAACCTGAGCCGCCGCCATAACAACCCATCTCAGCGTTGAACAACGCAAATAAATAGGCTAAAAACCTGACATAAATAAATAAGCTAAACACCTGATCACTGCTCAGGCTAGTGAACCTGAATCCCTCTACTAAACTGACTAGGAGAAATTAATCTGAAAACTTATCGCTTCAGTGAAGCACAACAGTTTTTCCAACAAAGGAGAACAGAGGGGAAAAGCTAACCACAAAATATAGAACATACATCGCAACATTAGAGATCTACTATCAGCGAAGAGGCACCCAGCTGCTGCTTGATGTTCCGGTTCATCTTAGATCATGCTTGAAGTTCCTAGATAGAACAAAAAAATCATCAGGAATTATCACCTTCGGCAACTGCAGTGTAAAACTTATATGGCTATACCTGTACAGTTGGACCGGTATACATGCCAGTTTGCATGTAGACATTCACTTCAGTGTTTATGGCCTCCAGCCATGCATATTTATCTGGGTCACCAGCTACCTTTCTGCGTCCAGCTGCTGCTGTTGGAGCATCAAATGACCATGAGAAAACAAAAATATGCTGCAAACAAAACACTATACTGCCGCCTACCACTAAAAACAGCTACAAGATTTCCAAAAACTAATACTGCATCTCCATGAAGATGGTTTTTCCTGAAACACGGGCCCTAAACCCCGTTCGCGAAAAAAAGAATTGTGAATAAAAAGATAAAATAAAAGGACAACATCTATTTAAAGTACCTAAAACACCAGTGGCAATACTAAAGCAAGGCAATAGGATAAATCCTGACCTGCACCAACCTAGGCCACAGATCAAATTACACGACTCACAGTGGCAGTTATGGAATTGTTGGCCTGAGGAAGACCTCTCACCATTCATGATCGGTAATCATCCAATGCATAAGTGGTCCTGCAGATCTATCTACCTCCGGCTATCTTATGCAATGAGGGCCATTTCTGAAAATGGTAGGTTTCTCTGTTACTGTATTTTCTCTACTGAACGTGAGCTGTTTTACCATGTTTCATTGAACTGTAGCCTACAGAACTTTAGAAATGCTCCAGAATCATGGTAGGCTGCTGGTTTTTACTGCCTCCATTCTCTGATTTCAAGTGCATTATACTAGGCTTCTACCCACCCAGCCATACCTATCATGGGCAATTAGGCTTGAGTAAGGCCAACTCAATCAACCAGAAATCCTATTTAATTATTTCATATAAATCATTTGAGAATGATCATAACAAATATCTCGTGTCCTCATGAATCATGGTTCCCACCACATAAAGCAGATCCTCTGGATATTCGTTTTTCTAAAAAAATACAAATATCCATGATGATTGTTATGTTGCATCCACCAAATAAATAGACTGAATGTCTTATGGTCCAGCATTATGCCAGGTGCACACAGAAACTGCAGCACCCATCATCAACTAAACCCTAGCACAAGGTAGTAATATTGCTTTTCCCATTAAATCAGCTGAACAAAAGATAGGAACATCAGAGAATAGTCCCTTTAACTGATTTGTATTCTAGCTATTAATTCAAGATTTTTAGGGAGCCTTTCCCATTATACACACAACAACCATAGGCACACTACCATCTCAATATGCAGTATGATGCGAGACCCTGGCCCTCAACTCGTACACCCTATGCTAATCCAGCCAAACCCATGGCAATGATCTATTCATAAGAACAAACATACAATATGATGAGAGAGAGGGGTTTCACTTACAGAGGCTTGAAAATGGATAGTCATGAAAATAAGTGCAAAGCCGACCAGCGTCATTGTTATATGGTGGAGCAAGGACATCAAGAACAGCACAAGAAGATACTGAAGTGAAGCAGTGCAGATTCCCACCACTTTGAGGATACAAAATGGAGGTTGGACATGGAGCAGTAAGAACATCATCCATATGTAATTTGGCCAACCTTGCTGTATACCAGGATAAAAACAATCTTTCAGTAACCAATCATATTGTTTATAATTTATACAAGGAAAAGCTGAATCACAAAAGCTGAATGCAAGGAAATAACAATCTAAAATTATTTCTAAATATCATTAGTAAATGATACAGATAGCTGAAATGCATAAATGCTTTCTATTTTTTTCTTTGAACATACTATCTGTCAGTGTATTAATAGGTAAAAACTGTCCAGTTCCGTGCCGAATCCACGGCTGGGGTTAGTTTCTTATCTTCTAAATAAACTTAGAGTTCTGTACTGGAGTATAATAACTCGTAATGAATAAACAGAAAACTTGTGAAACAAAGCTGGATAACAACCTGGCTGGCTTCTTGCTAGGACAGTAGGCTCTATCCAATCATATGATTTCACATGAATGGAACCATAAAGGATTTTGCTCAGTACAGTCATTCCGGGATGGTCATGAAGAGGAATGACAGATGAAGTTGGCAAGCAGAATATTGCAATCTGCAAAATACATGGGAAATAAAGAGGATAAGATAGATAACAGCTCCAGGTTATAAGTAGTATTTGCATTGTAGTTCTGGTAAAAGAGAAACTGAAGTCAATCAAAATTAAAACATACATGCAAAGCTCACTAGTTTGTGAAAGCTGAACTAGGGAAACACAGTAGTGAGCAATTACAACAACTATGCAGTTTAATGGTGTATCAAACCAGTAACATAAATACATAATATATATAGCTCTTCAAGTACAGAGGAACACCTAACGGAAATGTACTTTAACTAGAAGAAAGGAAAGCCGGAAAGGGGAACAAAACTACTTCGAATAGAATGGACAACCAGAAGGCAGCAGTTCACCAGACTAAGCCTCCTGTGTGGTTGTTAGCTCATAGGAATCAAGTGGGGGTTATATAACGAAGAAGAGAATTAGAAGTCCACAATTTTGCAGTAGTCGTTGGAGTTAGCACAATTCTGGCAACCTAATAGTTGAACCAAGATTAAGAAGTGAACTCACAGAGAACGCATCACAGCTGTAGATATGAAGGTACTTGATGGGCCTCGCCCACCGAGGCAGCCTTCCTGAACCCTTGAGCAAGTCGGAGCCAAAAAATCCATGCCCCCTGTCGTCCTCAAGATTATAATCTCTGAGCCCAACATCCGCAGGAGTGATTGTATCTGAACACCCGACACAATTTCATCATAAGATAGATAAATAAGGCGACAATCCTAATTACTACTATACTCTTAGTGCATTGTTCGAAAAAAACCACACACTCTTACCACAAGAGACTATGAAAAGATATCAAAATTTGCGCAAGCCTCGGCCTGGCCATGGGTGAACCATACGCCAATAGTAGGAGAACATGTCGAAATTCAGTATTGTACTAGCGGGGAGAAGGATGTTACCCATGAGAGAGGAGATGCTGCGGATGACATCAGCGGGCGGGGGAGACGACGAGGCGGCGCCGGCGGCGGAAGGGGAGGGGAAGGAGCGCTTGCAGAGCTCGTAGAGGGCCTGCACACGAGACGACTGCGGCTGTGGCACGCCTCGCGCCATTTGGACGATTTCAGGGCGTCTTTCCCTACGCGGATTAGCGTCTTGGATGTATGGGCGCAGTGGCGCAGCGAGCCCAACAAGGCGGCGGATGGGAGGGAAGGGGCCGGGTGAACAGGGAATGGGGAAGGGAGGAGAGAAATAAATACTGTTGGGTACTTTTTTTTTTCAAACCAGCTAGATTTGAATTATTTTACTCTAACTATATCTATATCTATATTCTACCTATATCTCTATATATTGATATAATATAATTTATATCTATATCGCAATTGTATCTATATCTCTATCTTTAGACATAAATTCAATACTATTTCTATTTATATTTGCTAGGACCTATTTATATATTTCTATCTGTATTCTACTTATATCTATCTCTATTCTAATATATGTATATATTTTTATTCTCTCTCTCTCTCTATATATATATATATATAATGTCGCCGATGCAATGTCGGGACGCCATAGGAAAGAAGAGGGAGGGCGGAGCATAGGTGTCTAGGAGATGCGACTTGCGTCGGGAATCAGCCGGATCGGAGGTGACGAGGATTGAGTGGAGGCAGGTGTGGCGCTCCAGGAGATCAGGAGCGTCAAGACGGTTGAAGAGAAGACGGGTGGGGAATCGCTCTCTAGTGGTCGTTGGTGCTGAATCGTAGGGATAGGAAATTTTGTATCTATTATATCTATATCTAATATATGTATATATCTTTATTCTACCTATATCTCTATCTATTGATATAAATATAAAGATTTATATGATTTATATCTATATTGCTATTCTATCTATATCTCTATCTTTAGACATAGATTCAGTACTATTCTAATAATATTTGCTAAGGACCTATTTATATATTTCTATCTATATCTATATTTCTATTCTACCTATATCTTTTATATCTCTATTCTAATATATGTATGTATATCTCTATTTTATTTCTCTATATCTATATCTATATCTAATATTATATATTCGTATACATATGTCTACCTCTACCTGTATTTTTCTATTGATGTCCATGTATCTATCTATATCCTTAATATTAAAGAGCCTGATTTTCTTATTCCATCGCTTCTAGAAGCCTCCCTTCCCATATGTGACAGGGTGAATCAGAAGAAGCTATTTGTTTTAGCTCCCAACTTCTTAGATCATTTCATAGAACCATTTCACAAAAATAGCATAGAATCACTTCTATACACAAAAATTTTTAGTAGAGCTCCTACTAAATTTACTCTAGAAGCTACTTTGAGAGCTCTACCAAACAAGCACTCAATGTATCAAGTATGGATGTATCGGGAAAAAGGGTGGAGAAGGAACCGGACAAGATGGTGGCTTTGGTGGTGTGAAAGTTCTAAACCCCTATGCACCTTTACATCTAAGTTCACTTATTACAAAACAATCTAAGAAGTCCTTAGGACTATCACACCTAATCAAGTCCTTATTAGCAAAAACATATCATTAAGATATAGGTCCTCGGTTGCAAGAAATAAACATAGTTAACCACCTATCAAGCAATCCTAGTTGTCACTAATAGAATTGCACACAAACAAGGCTAAGCAAAAGTTGGTATAAGGAACAAAAAGAAGCAAAGAGGCAACTAGATTTTTTTTTCATGGTATCAAAATTTTGCCTCCCTAGTCCACGTGACCATGTTAGATCACCAAAGAATCACCAAAACTCGGTTACGCTATACGTCACTCTTGAATACCTCTTCTCCACTTTAGAATGACATTTTTCAAACCATGTACATCAATTGGAGCATCCTTAACAAGAGCTCCACCAAAAAAGTCACTAAGAGTACCAAATATTCAGCTCCAACTCAAATTCAATCTTTGATTAAAAAATTAAAAAAAATAATCAAGAACACCGGTAGCACTAAAGTCTAACACAATAACAATCAAGGCCAACACATAACACCTAAATCTTAGTTCTTTATCTTGGATGGCTCTCAAAAGCTTAACAATCCTCTATAAGTGTCGGCAACAATGTGGTGGAAGAATAACTCCAACTAAGTTAGAGGTTGCACTTATATAGGGATCAAGGGGGCGCCAGTCGTTGGAAAAAAATTGACAGATGTAGAAATCATCGGATGGTCCATCGACTACTATTGCCAAAGCCAGATCTTACGGAGGTGCTCATTTGCTTGACTCCAATAATGACTAGTATGGTCCAGCAATGTGTCACAAAGTCACACTGGAACATACGGTGCAGCACATATACTTGGGCATGTTTGTCACAGATGTCAAGCTAGGCCTACAAGATGATCTGTTGGGGAGTCATAGAGTTTCTACCTGATCATGACACACACCAGTAACCTAGCTAACCTACCATTAAGGCAAATTGGAGTCACCACATTCGTATTAGTGCCACAAAGACACCCATATCATATTGTGCATATTAATGGGGATGGACACTTGACTAAATTCAAGGATCATTGGGCGATATATCATGTGCTACTAAGGCCAGTCTCAATGGAGTTTTATTGGAGTTTCATGGACATTAAATATACTGACATGGCACTGTATTAATGAAGAGAGAGATGATAAGGGTTTCATGGGAGTAGAGAAAGTTTCATGGGGATGAAATTCTTCTGCACCGTTTCCAAAATATGGATGTGTTAGAAACTGGACCATAAAACTAGCACTGAGGATGGCCTAAGGAAAAGTCATTTCTACCTTTGACATAGTATCGTTGGACGATCCGCTGGGGACCCATCCTATCATCCATCGTATACTCTAGTGCTTTCTTAGCCAGTTCAATTTCTTTGAAATCCTTGACTTAAAATCACTTCAAGGGGACCACTTAGCGGCCATAATCTTGACTGAGTATTAGCATTTATGCATTCTAATGCTATCACTCAAACTCCCAGAAGATGAACTTTTAAACCCCCTTAATAGTATGTCTAAAGGAAAAACAAAGCTCTAATACACACTACGACAGGTGTCAAGCACCATTTCACATTCGCTCTATCGTGCCCTTCACTAATGATCATTCATCTTGTGACTAACTTCAGTGTGAATACCATTATAAATACATGTTACTCATATAACTTTTGCTCATCAATCACCAAAATTCTCCTCGATCTTCAGACTTCCATTGAAACATTTGGGTTTTAGGAGTGACTTTTCCACATGAGGAGTGATGTATGTAACTATTTTTTACTCCCTCCGTCCATTTATCAAAGTCATTTTAGGGTCATGCGCAGTGACCAAGAAAAAATTAATTCGACTAGTAAAAGGAGTTCCATGCATAAAGTTGAATTAATTAGACTAGTGAGAGGAGTCACATGTTCTTGGGAGAAGGTGAATATAGTGGTCCCTAGCTTAGATGACTCCAATTCTTGGAGAATTTTTTCGGTAAGATGACTCTGATAAATGGACAGAGGGAGTATAAAGGTCAAATTTTATTCATTCATAGTCATACATCGAGTTATATTCATAAATCCACTTTTGACTTGTGCATAAGACCAAACAACCTAAAAGGGGAAAAAGGAGAACATGGCAAATGATTACACATATTTATTAGGTGCAACCATGTATCTATATATTCTTTAAAGTTATGTCCAACAAAATGGTTCGTGGTTTCTTCCAAACTCAATAACCAGGAGTTCAACCTTTCAAAAAACCCTAACAAAAACTTAGGCCCTCTTTGGAATGGGGGACCTCCCTTTTCTTGTGTTTTTATAAGAAAACAAACTAGTCCATGTATTTTCTATAAGTTTCCTATGATTTTCTTGCATTTCAAAGGGCCTAAACTAGTGGTGGACAAAAAACTCATGGTTCACTAGCTCTCTTGGCTTGATGCTAACTCGACTTTTCTTAACGAACCAAACTAGCATTATTATCTAGTTAAGTTAATGAGTTAGCTCAAGCTATTTTGCAAGCTAAATGAGCCAAGTACTTCATAGTGCAACACTCTAAACTAGTAACCATTAGACTTGGATTTATACGTGAAATCGAAGTCTAGAATTGATGTATGCTATGCATTACACTTGTTTATTTACTTGTCTTGATATATAAATAGAAGAACTAGTAGCTATTGATTTATAGCATTGGTTACGGCCGTTAACAAGCCGACTCATTTACTTAACGAAGCAACGAGCTAGAATTTTAGCTTATCTTTTTAACTAGTCGAGCCAGGTCATTATCCTAACAAGCTATAATGAATGGAGCTAGCGAATAAAAAACATCTTTTACAAAACTCTTTACATGGTTCTTTATCATAAAATTTAGAAAATACATCAAAAAATAGGTTAAGATATACTCTGTAAACCACACTTTGCCTTTTTCGCTCTCCAAAACTACATTTCTCACTCTTCACTAATGCAACATTGAGTATATATGCAATAACTCTTTAAATAAAAAATATAGAGATTAAAATTCCTAGAGACTTCTATAGTTATTCTAAACTCACGAGCAGTTGTGTTTATTTTGTGTGTCTATTTTTTTCAATATACTTATATTTGATTATTATATCTTGAACTCACTAGTTCATAGATATTGTATTTTCCTTATTTTAAATTACAAATTGTTTTGTTAGATTAGTATTTTTTTTATCATGTATTTGCTGTTTAGACATAATATCTAGATGTATAATAAAAATTATCCATCTATAAAAAACTAAAATGATTTATAATTTGTAATAAAGAGAGTAGTTGATTAGTTTCGGTTTTCTTATCGAAAATGGTTGATTGGTTTCCTGGAACAAAATGTCAGCCGATGGTACCAAATCCAGGCGCGACTGGCTCACCGGCTACCTGCCGTGCCCGTGCGAGTGCGACCGAACGAACTAGCCAGCCACACAGCACACACACCCGACTACCCGAGTCCGTTTGACCCGCGCCGCGCCTGCTGTGCTGGCCCTAGCCGTCCGCCTCTCCTCCCTCCCCCCATTCCGCCGCATTGCGCCGCACGCTCCTCTTCTCTCCTCCGAGTGGGCGCCGACTCCGTCCAAAAAGAGAGCGTCCGCGGTCCGCCACCGGCCCACCGCCAGCGAGAGGAGGGGGAGAGGAAAAGACCAAACAACAAAAAATATTGAGCAGCAGGCAGAGCAGCTCCAGGAGGCGCCGCTGCCTCTTCAAAATCCTCCCAGATTTCCCATCGCATCCGCCCCGATCTCGCCTCCAATGGACGCGGTGCCGCCCGCGCGCGCGGCGCGGCCCACGAGCCCGTCGCGGCCGCCCAAGGCGATCCGCAGCACCAAGCCGCGGGGCCTCGACGAGGACACCGCGGCGCCGCCCGCGTTCCCCAAGGCCAAGTCCCCCACCTCCTCCGGGGCCGGAGCCGACGCGTCGCTCCACCACCACCACCACCACGCGGACGTCCCGATGGACGCCAGCGTCTGGGCGGGGCTTCCTGACGACCTCCTCGTGGAGGTGCTGGCCCGCGTTCCGCCCTTCTTCCTCTTCCGCCTCCGCCCTGTGTGCCGCCGCTGGGAGGCCATCCTCCACGACCCGGCCTTCCTGGCCGCGCACGCCGCGGTGCCCTCCCACGGGCCCTGCCTCCTCACCGTCTCCAGGAGCGGCGGCGGCGGCGGCGGCCACACCCCGCCGCAGTGCACCGTGCTCAGCGTCCCCCTGCACGCCCGCTACAAGCTCCCCTTCGCCTTCCTCCCCGCCTGGGACCTCTGGCTCGTCGGATCCTCGGGAGGGCTCGTCTGCTTCTCCGGCTTCGACGGCGCCGCCTTCCGCACGGTCGTCTGCAACCCGCTCACGCAGGCCTGGCGGGTGCTCCCGGATATGCATTGCAACCAGCAGCGGCAGCTGGTGCTCACGGTCGACAAGAGCCGCCGCTCCTTCAAGGTAATCGCCGCCAGCGATGTGTATGGGGACAAAACGCTCCCCACTGAGGTCTACGACTCCAAGGAGAATAAATGGTCGGTGCACCAGATGATGCCTGCGGCGAACCTGTGCTCGTCGAAAATGGCCTTCTGTGACTCTAGGCTGTACCTGGAGACGCTCTCGCCGCTGGGGCTGATGATGTACAGAGTGGATGCGGGGCGTTGGGAGCATATACCTGCCAAGTTCCCAAGGTCCCTGCTGGATGGTTATCTGGTGGCTGGAGCTCGCACGAGGTTGTTCTTGGTTGGGCGGATTGGGCTGTACAGCACGCTGCAGAGTATGAGGATCTGGGAGCTTGATCATGGTAGAACAGTTTGGGTGGAGATTAGCAGAATGCCGCCCAGGTATTTCAGGGCTCTGCTGAGGTTGTCAGCAGAGAGGTTTGAGTGCTTTGGACAGGACAACTTGATATGTTTCACTTCGTGGAACCAGGGCAAAGGTCTTCTCTATGATGTTGATAAGAAGGCTTGGTCATGGATTGCTGGTTGTGCTAGCCAGCTGTGCAATAGTCAGGTCTGCTTTTACGAGCCAAGGTTCGACACATCAATCTACTGATGAGTACGGCAATACAAAATTCATTGTGGATGAGCTTGAGGTCACATGTTTCTGGGGTTCAATATTGAGATGCCTATGCAATGTCATATTATCATGGATGTCAGATGCATCAAGTGC
>Ga0182004_10000981_pt1 | contig 19735 bp, 19 predicted proteins | sample Sormic07211540_1_FD_120479 | JGI IMG/M metagenome (GOLD analysis project Ga0182004, IMG submission 120479) | Endophyte microbial communities from Sorghum bicolor roots, Mead, Nebraska, USA - 072115-40_1 MetaG | ecosystem: Host-associated > Plants > Roots > Unclassified | place: USA: Nebraska...
AACGCCCCAACCGAATCGGTGAAGTGAGCTCCCGAGCCATACGTCTGTGAGTTTGTAACATCCCAACTTGAGAAGACGACTAAAGCCCACTCGACACATTAAATAAACTACACCTCGACACATTAAATAAACTACACCTGCTAATTAACTCTCTTGCACTTTCGTCCTTGCTTCGTGCAAAGGGATCAATCTGGTTAATAGCCTCTAAGATCCAGTTTTTTAAGCTGGCTCAGCTCTCCTCCAACTTCTAGTATGGTACTAAATTTTGCCGCTACAGTGTTTTCCACAGCTTTAGTAGCTCGGTGCTACATTAACCCAAATTCAGTCTGACCCAACTTACTCTAATGGGCTGGGTCTCATAATGATCCCCGATCGATCGTAGGCACTCTCGGTGACGGGCAGAAAAGAGTATATGTTGTTGTTTTTTTAATTGAGGAGTTAGAAAATGATTACACGCCCAAAGTCACTTCATGGCGAGATGCCATTGGTTAGACGGAGGAATGTATGTAGTTGTAACTAAGAGTATATTGTGGCATCCTCCAAAGCCATTACGATGTGCGGTGGTGATTCCTCTTCGGAAAGTGAAGTGAGGACTACTACTACTAGTAATTGATTCAGTCCATACAAAATCTGTAATCATAAACTTTAGGGGTCGATTTGGTTGTTACCATGCATTTATACTGGCTCTTCCCCATGTATGTAGGATATGAAGCCAGAGACCCTCAACATCCTGAATGTAAATGAAATATATACCCAGAACTTGCAAAACAATCAGAGCTCACAACTCAACGAGATCACACCTTTAGCTGATGATCCCCAGCCCACATCAGCGGATAAAATAAATCTCAACTATACATAGTGTAGTGCCAATAGTGCGTCTAGTAGTCTCGTGTTATTGTGACAGGCCATCGCACCAAGAGGCCAAATTAAGTAGAAAGATCCCAGGCAAGACAAACGCCATATGCTTCAGACCAACAAAAGCAAAAAGATCACAAAGATGACACATTTCTAGAAGCCTTTAATGGGAAATATTGCACCAATGCCACGAGGTTACAAGTGGCTTCAAATCAAATAGAAAAATAACTCACAAGTCAGACCGCTTTCCAATACGGCGGGGCATGATGCCCGATGACACATGATCCTCAAAAGAAATAGAGCAGCATATTTTAACATCCTCAGTGCTCTTGCATCATGTATATTGACAATTGCACATCTCAGCATCCGAGCGAATGTAAAATGAACAACCCATTTTTGTGTTATAGTTGCATTTCTGTTTCAACTAAACTCTTCACTTCAAAAAAGTTAAAGAATGAGATAGATATACTTCATATACATACACTGGTTTGCATGTGATCAACCCCTATGAAGCTTACATATCTTTTAGAAGTAGCTAGGTAACGCTCCTTAACACTACTAAGAGAGCATCTCGACAGTGGGTGGTGTATAGTCGTCAAAGGCACTTATTCCACAAAATTTACTACTAGACCAAATTAAATGTCCTCTCAAATTTGAAGCTGGCAGTTAAGGCAGCACCTTTACATGAGGCCAGCATTCTCTTCTCCCTGTCAACCTACAATGAGTCAATAAATTATTTGAACTGCTATCACTAACAAAATTATTAAAAAAGGAACCGTTATTACAACTAGAGAAAAAAAGTTAAAACTGAAGACTTCCAACAATATTACCATTTTATAGTGATGTAGAGTAGTTTAAACAAGAATGCAACTATGAAAACAAAAACTGAGGAACATGAGTTAAAGAAAATAACTGCAAGATTCAGCATTATTCAATATTATATTCCACAAACACTCCATATCAATGATCAAATATTCAAAGACACTGCTTCATTATTGATATACACAGACTAGGTAAATGGAGAAATATTATCTAGGAAACAACTGAATGCATGAGAATCGATGACAGCATTTGATAACTGAGAACATACTGTGTTAGTTTGCTGCTCTTTGGAACTAAATATCACTTGCAATCCACTAAGCTTGTGTAGTTGTGTGCATGCACCTAGCTAAGAACACAGTACTCTATCACTATCATCTCATCATCTACATGTGCAAATAGTTGATGAACCATGTTTAGTTCATTACTTTTTGCATGATTGTTGCTTCAATAATCCATACAATGAAGGTTCAAGAAAAACAAAAGGTTGAACACTTGGCAAACATATTATTTATGTCATGATCAAATCACATTGCAGAAAAATCATTTAGTACAAAAATCTGCACAACACGAACTTTAGTAAACACAGTGGAAGTCACAAAGTTATTGCACCTAACACTATTGTAACATGTTTCAAAGCATCCACATAGACAAGTAGTACCCCCCTCCCCCCCCTCCCCCCGACCCACACACACACACAGAGGTCAATAGGAACTCACACACACATGAGCACAACTGGTTTGGACCGTTTGGTGGCTGGAATGACTTAGCCTTTTCTGGTTTTTCCTTGCTGAGAGGCAGGCTGTGATAGCCTCCTAATGCAGAATATTACCCATAATCAGCCAAATTACTCCTATTACTTCATGCTGAAATTTAGGTTAAGTAAAAACTATGAACCTAGACTCCAGCATGCATCTAGGCACACAGGAATATTTCCAACACCACAAAAAACCTTCTTTTTACAAATACATTCACTGGTAACCTTAGCATGCAATGCATTAACAGTAGTGCACTGCATATCTTAGATACAATTAAATCGGGTAAGTTTTTATTGGAACAAGAAGAGGAAGCAGGGGCCGATGATGATTGCTATATGCCTAGCATTATGGAAAACACTCAATTAAGCTCTTAACAAAATACAGTAGAATTGCATTATTTATTGTTTCCAACATTAATTGAAATGTTATAACCTTTGGAGAAATATAGCTCCTCAGTTCAGTCGTTTAGGTACAATACTGATTTTTCTTTCTATTTGAGCTAACCTATAAGGCTAATTTAACGCACAGACGCTTGTACGACAAATAATTGAGTAATGATTCAGACCTCCAACGAGATACTAAACTGACCCTTCAACTTTTGAAATTTGAAAGCTTGTGAAACAACATAAGTGGCAGAAATACAGTACGCTGCTAAATAATACAAAATATATCAACTACTCCCTCCGTTCCAATTTATAGGTCATTTTGGCACTTCTAGACTTCTAGATACACAACTTTTATTATGTATCTAGACATATCATATATCTAGGTGCATAGCAAAAGCTATGTACCTAGAAAAGCCAAAACAACCCATAAATTGGGACACAGTGGTAATCGATATGATTGCCATATGTGTCTTAACATGCTAGCATGTAATAACATGGACCCTAAAAACATTAGTACCATTGAAATTCTTTGTTTGATCTTTTTATCTATCCCAAAAACCATGGCTAGTTTAGGAGGTTGCCAGTGTGTCATCGAATAACAGTCGTGGAAGGGAAGAAGGTTGTTTGGAAAATTGGAAAAGCATTGACCTAACCAACCAAGGCTTCAACATGCCTTGAACATCCTACAATGCTTCAACAAAACCCAGGTATTCGCGAAGCATTGGCATGGTAAGACTTTTAAAATCAGATACATAGCAGAATTGCAAGAATAAGATAAGATAAATAACCAGAACAAAATGTTTAAATAACATCCAGCATGTAAATGTAATTCCAATGAGCTTGTAACAGTGTAACACAACATAAGCTCTCCATGAGACCATGACTATGCTATTAGTTAGTTACATATAAAAGGGTAACGGACTAATGGAGTATTAGTGTCCAGAGAGATATAGTATCTGCAGAAGTGCAGTGGTTCATCAAATAAGAAATCAATTGCCAAACAAAGTAACTGTATAGCTCCCACAACTTAAAATGGTCTATTTCACCCTTGATTGCACATAATGAAACATATAAATCAGATGTTTCCATATCAAATCAGTAAAGTTGACATCACTGGAAGGTGCAGGATAATTTTAATTTGTGGTTCTCTGTATGCCACACAAGGTGATAGCTGTAAGAGCAAGCTATTCACTACTTACTATTACTTCCCCTGATCATCAATATAAGTCCATCAAGGTTTACCCCAAGTCAAACTTTGTCAACTTTGACCACAAAAATAAAAAATGTTCATATAGATTTTCAACAAGATTGACATACGATTCGGCATGACAAATTTTCATAATATATAGAACTCCTTTCATTTATAAAATAATAAATGTTATAAAAAAATTTACGCAATACCATGGGGGAGTTCCCCGCGGTGAAATTTTATAAATATTGCGAGCCAAATCTATAAAAGTTTGACTCAGGACAAACCAAGATGGACTTATAATTGATCAAACAAAGTAATATTTATGTAGCCAACTGGTACTTCCAATATCTCATTTGTGTGCTGCACTTCCACATTCCTCCTGGAAAGGATATATCACCTATCTAGTGTGTCAGGCATGCAGCCATGCATCTCCACCAACTAGCTACATTTAAAAAAAAAACACTATTCAGACAACCCCCAGCAGCATGAGAAAGATGGGAAAGGAAAACGCTATACAGGTGCACCATTGATCAAACTAATTTTTTATCATTCTCTACCGACCAAACATTCTACAGACACTCAAGTATAAAAAAATGTCATCTTCTGCTTCCTCTATTTCGCAAGCAAAGCCATATGGAAAGCATGACTTGCCTGCAATGCATATACAGATATTCACCCATAAGGACAGGGTTATTAGTATTAAACAGAAAATAAAACAAGTGCATACCATTACAAAGCAAAGCTTTTCATACAAAGCAGATAAGATTGCAAACTCTAGAGAAAATTTTGACATGGCACAGAAATACATTATTACTGCTAAACCATGTGCAGAGAAAGTTGAACCGTACCTTCCATCATTGGAGAATTATTACTCTGCTGTAGCCTCAAACTTTTTAAGCATATCACAATGTGGTGTCTGGTATGACAGACCCCATTGGCGACGCTGTAGCTCGACCCTGCAATTCTGCGTGATTATGGAGTAATAATCCCTCTCAACATGCCGCTCCAGCGTCGCTCGCTCAGTGCTTTGGTGTGGATACTGCTCCTCAAAATTAGACATCTTGACATAGTATGCAACTCCACGTGGGGTTTGGAACTTATGTTCATAAGGGTAGGAACGGGACAACGAGTAGACAGGTTCAGATGATGGCAGGAAGTTGAGCAACAGCAGCAGTAGGACTGGCAACAGCTGAATAAGCATCCTGACAGTTGAGCCACCAGAGTTTTGTGCGGCATGGGCATGCATCCCACCAGTCCTGAAATGGAAGGTTCCAAACTGTCCAAACTGCCTGGTGGTCGCAGGCGCCATACCACCAAAGAAGAAGTTTCTGAATATCTCATCTGGGTCAAAGTCCTCCTCGTAGAACCCATTGTATGCACGGGCAGTGGAGGGCCTCCTGTGGTGTGTTACTGGCTCATCCGAACCAACAAGATCATAACGCTTGCGGCTCTCAGCATCACTGAGGCACTGGAAGGCCTTGGAGACAGCCTTGAAGGCGTCCTCTGCGCCAGGGGCCTTGTTCTTGTCAGGGTGCACCTTGAGGGAGAGCTTCCTGTAGGCCTTGCGCACGTCCTCGACACTGCAGTCCTTTTCCAGGCCGAGGATCTGGTAGTAGTCCCTGGTGTGCTTCTTGACCTGGCGCACGACCTCGAGCTGCTCTGCCGTGTACTCCCTGGCAGCAGGAGTGGCCTCCTCCTCCTCCTCCCTCTTCTTTCCCTTGTGCTTCCTCTCTCTCAGCCCATCAGGCTCAGCTGCCTCCGATGCCCCTGCTGTGGCAGTTTGCGGTGGCGGAGGCGGCGGCTGAGATGATGACGAGGAAGCCGGGGAGTCATCTTCGGGACTGAGAAGGGAGGTGAGCAGGTCGTCGATGGGCAGCGAGGGGTCGAGGCGCTTTGCCTTGGACAGGAACTTGATAGCGCGCGCGCGGTCGCCGGCGTCGAGAGCGCCCTTACCGATGCGCAGGCACTTGGCCGCGTCGTCCTTGTTGCCCTCCATCGCAGATCTGGCCGCCGCCGTCCCCGGCCGATCGAGCCGAGCAGGCGGACGACCGAGATGAGCTCACGCAGCGACGGCGCAAGGACCCGCCCCGATCGGATCAGATCCGCTCAGCCCCAACCCAACCTACAAGATGATACAATCGCGGCGTGTATATGGGGATCAGAAAGAAGAATTCGAGCTTGGAGTACGAATCGATTGCGTAAGGAGCAAGAGAAGGAGGTCGATTACCGGCGAGGCGAGGCGAGGCGAGGCGACGTGGAGTAGGGTTCAGGTGGGCGGATCACCGGAGTCGGGGGACGGAGGGAGGAGACGGGGGGAAAGGGGATATGGCGAGCGAGCGAGCGACACCGACGCGGCGACGACTCTCGACTCGAGCCGATTTCTTTTCGCTGGTTGGGTTTTTTTCTCTTGGATTTTTGTTGCCCTTTCCACGCGTGAAGAAAAGGTCGCAGGAATACAACCATACATAGGCCCGGATTCGGAAACGAGACGAGATATCTGGCCCAGAAGCTGTTCCGGCCTAGCCCGATTATATTTTTGCTCTTCTTCTTCTCACGGCAAAGGAAAACTGATCGAAGTCATATTTATACTGAGTGCATATGCAGGAAATATTAAATTGTAGATAAGTTATTTGATTTGTAATTTTATAAATTATTAAGTGTGTCCTTTTATTTTCAATGTAAAGTTCATTATTTGATTTGAAAACTATTTTATACAATTTTTATGAATATTTAAGACGGTGTTGTGAAGGCTAAAGCAATGGGATATAATAAAAGGAAGGCAATTATGGGAACCGAGATGCCCAAGGTTTCCATACCCTATGGGTGGGGGTATGAGTATAAAACCTAGCCTACGAGCCTACGTGGATCGGTGCTTCGTACTCACCAAGTGCTTAGGATGCGAGTATCAAGTTTTATCCATGGGTAGCGATGGAGAGTGTGGATTAAACAGGAGGACTAAATTATTTAGTACGAGTATGTTCGATTGTTTGAAAAGTCGTGGCTGGAAATTATCCATGAGTATGTACGAGATGTCGGAGGAGAAAAGAGCAGGATCAGCAGTGGTGAAAGGCAGAGGATGGCAGCAGTGGCGGCGCTCGGCAAGTCGTGAGGCCGAGGGGCGAGTCGGACTATGTTATGCTTCTTGAGTCCTTGTGTTTCTTTATTTGTGCGTAAATTGTGATGTATCTAAGTTGTCCTTGTTGTCAACTAGTATTTGTGTGGATGACACATTGATGATATAATGAGCATTGAGTTACATTTGTTCGACTCATGTCATGTATTTATCCTACAACTAAAAAGAAAGAAATTAAGATCAACCTTTCGTGTGATAATTGTCTGTCGCTCTATTGGTCCGCTTCACCCCTGTGACTTCCGTGATTCTACCATGCCGACATGTGGGCCCTACCTATGATGTGCACGCACCACCTCGCAAATCGCTCCATCCTAAATTCCTACATGCTCTCTCTTCTTCCAGGGTTTCGCCATCGCCATGGCGAGCTGCCTGCCCTACCACCGCAGCCATGACCCACAACAGTCGACTCCACTAGACCTTGCGCTTCTTGGCTGCATCCTCATCCTCTTAGTTGACCCACAGTGGACTGCCCCTGCCTCGTCATGGTTGCCATGTGGCCTTCCTCCACCATCCTGCATCCCGCATCCCGCTGCATCGCGTTGCCCCCCACCGCACGCCATGTGCTCAGGTCTTCATCAGGCCCTTCATTGGAGACAAGCATCCAACAGGTATGCCCACCCTTCACTTCCATTGGTGTTGTGCAAAACCGAGCAGCCAAACCCTGTTGGATTTATTATGGGATAGACCTATTTAGATTTAATAAATCAATAAATTCTATGGTGTGTAATTATAGATAATATATGTTGTACCAAATTAGAACTCCAAGAGTTAGAGGGTAGGCAGGCGGTGCAAGAGTTTGAACTCAGTTATGTGGGAGTTTCAACTCACTATATGCGGGTGTTTTGATAGATAACTGAGGGAGTTTCAACTCCACATGAAAACCCTTGAGATGCCTGTCTCCTTAGCCACCAATAGGGAGTCCCTTCCCCTCCTCTTCTCTCCAACCATAAGGATAAATAGAAGACTCTCATCTCTTTGGTACAACAAGAGAAAACAACTTAGAACACAATTTCGTAGCAAAGAAGGAATTCCTATCTTGTAACTTCGTGTGCACGGAGGAGCGAGAGGTTAGGTGCCTCCGAAGCCCTTGCCGTTTGAGACCTTGCATGGGGGATCGACAATTAGGTTTTTGGGGAGCGTCATCGTGACTGCCCAAATCGCCACTGCTGTTCGTGGTCATCTTTGAACACCGTCACCGTCTTCCTCACATGGACGCGGGCGTATTTCTCCTTCCTGGTGGAGAGATCATCTTCATCGTCTACATTATGGAAGTTGGACAAGGATCGAGATCCTTGGAGCGCATGGGAGGGTATGATCTGTTCATCTTCTTGCTATGTTTCATCTTCCAGATCATACATGTTTCAGTAGTTCATTCATGTTGTTTCGTGTTCTGTCCTGAGTATGTTTCATATGTTCAATCATGTTGTTTCTGTTTATATTCTTCTTGTGTTTGTTTCTGCTATAAGATATATGCTCTATCTGCTTATTTTGTTGGTTCAGTCAAGTCGTTTCATATACTGTTGTCTAGCTGTTTCAGTAGTTCTGTTTCATCATTTCACATGTTGTCTCATATTTATCACTGTTATGAGATATATGCCTTGTCTTATTGTTATGTTTCATATATTATGCTTTCATGTTTTTAATAATCACATGTTCTATATGTTAATTGATCATATGTTCCATATTACTATGAACATGTTTGATATCATAATTTATATGATTAATAATCTTCTATATGTCATCATCTTAATGTTAATTTATAAAATTAAAATAACATAAAAATTGCCTAATTATCTAACACTCCAAAAACCTAATTATAGGCTATTTTCTGTCAGAGGTTTTGCTGCTGTGTTAAAGCCTGATCCTTTTGATGGTAAAAACTTCTTAATTTGGAAAGCTAAGATGGAACTTCTGACTCACTGCTATGTCATGTTGGGATGCCTCTAAGGGCAAGCCTGATAACTTACCTCCTGCGGATGAGGCAAAGTTCAGCACTGATGACAACCTCTTTCGAGGTGCGGTGATTAGCGCACTTGATCCAAAATTCTAGAAATGCTACATAATTCTTCCAAGTGAGAAAGAATTATGGGATGCTGTTGTGGCTAAGTTTGGAGTTACTGATGCTGGTACTGAGCTGTATCTCATGGAGCAGTTGTATGACTATAAGATGGTTGAGAACTATTCTGTAGTGAAACAAGCTCATGAGATTCAGGCACTAGCTAAGGAACTTGAATTTTTCCCTTGTCCCTTGCCTTTGTGGCCTGCGGTATTATCACCAAGTTACCACCTTCTTAGAAGGAATTTGCTACTTCTCTCAAGCACAAGAGGCAAGAGTTCAATGTTGAGGAACTCATTGGCACTCTTGATGTTGAGGAGAGGGCGAGTGCAAAAGATAATGGGAAAGGTGTTGAGCCTTCTACTACCAATGTGGTGCAGAAGAAATTCCACGAGTTTAACAAGAAGAAAAACCAGAAAAAGAAAGAGAACAACCATAAGCCCAATCAGTCCACTCAATTCAAGAAAATTACCAACAATAACAAGAAGGGAGGCTGCTTTGTTTGTGGCTTTGAGGAATACTAGGCAAGTGAGTGCCCAGATCATAAGTTCTTCCAAGAGAGGAAATCAGCTAATGTTGTAACCGCTAAGACTGCAGGAACATCTGGGTATGGTAATTCTTTGTCATATGTTCTTTTAGTTTGTAATTTACCTGAGTGGTGGATGGATAGTGGTGCAAATATACATATGTGTGTCGATGTTTCCTTGTTTGCCACTTACCGGGTCAGGAGGTCTGGCGCCTTGTTGATGGGAAATAGGTCATGTGCTCATGTTCTTAGTGTTCGTACGGTCATTCTGATGTTTACTTTAGGGATGTTGGTGCCATTGAAGAGTGTGCAGCATGTGCCCTCCATCAAGAAAAATCTTGTTAGCGCCTCTATGCTATGTCGAGATGATTATAGAGTTGTCCTTGAGTCAAACAAATGCATTGTGTTGAAAGATGGATCCTTTGTTGGTAAAGGATATGATTGCAGAGGTTTGTTCCGCGTATCTTTGCATGATGTGTGTAATAAAATTGTGAATTTTGTTGATATTTCTGATGAGTCAGATTTATGGTATTCATGCTTTTGTCATTCAAGTTATGGTTCTCTTATGCGGTTAGCAAATTTGAATTTAATTCCTAAATTTAACTTGGTCAAAAAGTCTAAGTGTCATGTATGTGTTGAATCAAAACAACCTCGCAAGCTTCACAAGGCTGCTAAGGCGAGGAACTTGGCACCTCTATAACTTATTCATTCCGATTTGTGCAGAATGAATGGTATTTTGACTAAAGGCGGTAAAAGATACTTTATCACATTTATAGATGACTCTAGTAGTTTTTGCTATGTGTATCTCTTAAAAACAAAAGATGAAGTGATCCATTATTTTAAGGCCTATAAAGCTGAAGTTGAGAACCAACTAGAGAGGAAAATAAAACGTTTAAGGTCTGATAGAGGTGGAGAATATTTCTCAAATGATTTCGATGATTTTTGTGTGGAATATGGTATTATTCATGATAGGACATTGCCATTCTCACCACAATCCAATAGGATTACTGAAAGGAAAAACCATACTTTAACAGAGTTGGTGAATGTCATGTTAAATACAGAGGGATTATCCAAGGAATGGTGGGGTGAGGCAATTTTGACCATGTGTCATGTCCTAAGCAGAGTTCCCACTAAAAACAAAGAGATCACTCCATTCAAGGAATGGGAAAAGAAGAGAATAAATCTTTTATATTTATGCACTCGGGGTTTTTTGGCAAAGGTGAATGTGCCAATCAACAAGAAGCATAAATTGGGACCCAAAACTATTGATTGTGTTTTTCTAGGTTATGATTTCCATAGCGTTGGATATAGGATCTTAATCATAAAGTCTGATGTGCCTGGTATGTTGATACTATCATGGAATCTAGAGACGCAACATTCTTTGAGAATGAGTTCCGCATGCGGAATACACCTAGTGAAACAAGTCATGAGACTATAATTCCCCATGAACATGAAAATTCTACTCCGATAGAACACATTGATGAAAACCATGAGCATAATCCTGAGGAGGATGACACTGTAGTCACTTGAAAGAGTAAAAAGGAGAAGGATTGCAAAGTCCTTTGGTGATGACTACTGTGTGTACCTCATGGATGACACCCCAATGACCACTAAGAGGCACATTCCTCTTTTGATGCTGACTTATGGAAGGAAGCAGGATGGGGTGAGATGGATTCTATTATGTCTAATGAAACTTAGGAAATTGTTGCATGTCCTTATGGATGTCAAACAATAGGGTGCAAATGGATTTTCAAGAAGAAGCTTAGACCTGATGGTACCATTGAGAGGTACAAGGCAAGGCTTGTGGCCAAGGGTTATACCCAAAAAGAGGGTGAAGATTTCTTTGACACCTATTCACCAGTTGCTAGATTGACTACAATTCGCACTTCGATAGCCATGGCAGCCTTTTATGGTCTTATCATTCATCAGATGGATATTAAGACAACTTTCCTTAATGGAGAGTTAGAAGAGGAGATCTATATGAATCAGCCAGATGGTTTTGTTGTGAATGATCGAGAAAGCATGGTGTGCAAGTTGTCGAAGTCCTTGTACAGCCTAAAACAAGCACCTAAGCAATGACATGAGAAGTTCGATAAGAATTTAACGTCTGTGGGCTTTGCTGTTAATGAAGGTGATAGATGTGTATACTATCGGTATGATGGGGGTGAAGGAGCCATCTTATGCCTGTATGTTGATGACATTTTAATATTCGGGACCAATCTTAACGTGGTTGAGGTCAAAGAATTCTTGTCCAATCATTTTGAGATGAAAGATTTGGGCGAGGCTGATGTTATTCTTAATATCAAACTCCTGAAGGATGAGAATGGTGGGGTGACTTTGTCACAAACTCACTATGTGGAGAAGGTGCTAAGTCGCTTTGGGTATAGCGAATGCCAGCCGACACCAACTCCATATGACCCTAGTGTGCTATTGAGAAAGAATCATAAAATAGCAAGGGATCATTTGAGATATTCTTAGATTATTAGCTCACTCATGTATTTGGCTAGCGCCACAAGGCCTAACATCTAATACGCTATAAGCAAACTAAGCTAGTTTGTGAAAAGTCCAGGAGATAGTCACTAGCAAGCTCTTGAGAGAGTTATGTGCTATCTGAAAGACACAATGAGCTATGGTATTCACTATTCTAGATACCTGAAGGTACTTAAGGGATATTATGATGCAAACTGGATATCTGATGCTGATGAGATGTACGCCACAGGTGGATATGTGTTTCTACTTGGAGGTGGTGCTGTTTCCTAGAAGTCTTGCAAGCAGACCATCTTAATGAGGTCAACTATGGAAGCAGAACTAACAACACTAGATACCGCTGGCATTGAAGCCGAGTGGCTTCGTGAACTCCTAATTGTTGAGAAACCTATGTTGTCTATTTCCATGAATTGTGATAATCAGGCAGTGATAATCAAAGTGAACAGTTCAAAGGATAACATGAAGTCCATCAGACATGTAAAGAGATGTTTAAAATCTGTCATAAAATTGAGGAACTCTGGAGTTATAACATTGGACTATTTCCATACGTCGAATAATCTAGCAGATCAATTTACTAAGAGATTGTCATGCAATGTAATTTATCGACGAAAGCTAGTCGATAGTCTACCTTGGGGTATACCCACGGCAGTAGTTTATCGGCACATAGGTGTGCAAGCTACGAACTCGATGGTGATGCAAGACACAGACAAGGATTTTATCCAGGTTCGACCGCCATGTGGGTGTAATACCTATGTCCTATGTCTGATTATATTGATCTGATATGTGTTGAATTGACTAAGAGGGGTCCCTTGCCTCTCTTTATATAGTCCAGAGGGCAAAGTTACAAATATGGAAACTAATCCTAGTCGGTTACAACTGCCATAGATAATATGATATCAATTCCTATTCTAACCGACTAGAATCCTGCTTGATCTCCACGTCTTGTTTCCTTGCGTGAAACTCCAAGTGGTTGGATCAAGCCTCAAACTGTGTTGTAATAGGCTAAATCTCCTGGCCCAAGTCTAGCCATAAGGGTACAGGGGTTTATACCCCCACAGCTAGTCAAGAAACGAGAGTAATTTGCATCCATTGCAGATTTGGGCTTATGCCGTTGTGGATTTAGGCTTTAGCCGCGAAAGTGCATCAAGAGAAATGGGTATGAGACCCACGTGAAATCTACTATAGTGATAACCTGCTCTATGTGATCGAAGATCCTATGAAGTAGAGTGGTGAAACAAGCTATGAGTATGTTGAGAGGAAAGATCCCTTTCTTGACTCATTCTTATGCACATCTTTCCTATTTGTAAGGCAGGATGGTATTTACCTTAATATATTTCAAGAGTCTTATAAAGATAAGATGTTGTCCTACAGAATATCTTTTGAGGAATACACCTATGAGTCAGACTACTGGTCATAGTCTATGGGACTTAGGTAATTCCTAAATACTCATGAAAGACACTGAAGTGTGACTTATATGCTTTAAACAGTAGGGATGCATTGTACAACTATCAGCTAAGGACTTGAGTGGATTTCATCTCACACAAAACTGTCAATTCAAGGCTTAGTCCATTGTTCAGTTGTGAGTGGGTGAAACTCTTATTCTAGATGGATGTTCAACTTAACAGTCTCCATCAAAACACTAGTATATCAAACCCTAGAGTTTGGTGGAGATATTTGGATTTATTATGGGCTAGACCTATTTAGATTTAATAAATCAATAAACTCTATAGTGTGTAATTATGGACAATATATGTTGTACCAAATTGGAAGTCTAAGAGTTGGAGGGTAGGCAGGCGGTGCGAGAGTTTTAACTCAGTTATGTGGGAGTTTCAAGTCACTATATGCGGGTGTTTTGATAGATAACTGAGAGAGTTTCAACTCCGCGTGAAAACCCTTCAGATGCCCGTCTCCTTAGCCGCCAACAGGGAGTCCCTTCCCCTCTTCCTCTCCTCTCTAGCCACAACTCTAAATAGGAGACTCTCATCTCTTTGGTACAACAAGAGAGAACAACTTAGAACACAGTTTCGTAGCAAAGGTATTCTCATCTCTTAACTCCACACGCACGGAGGAGCGAGAGGGCAGGTGCCTCCGAAGCCCTTGCCGAGACCTTACACGGGGGATCGGTAATTAGGTTTTTGAGGAGCGTCATCATGTCTTCCCAAACCGCCACTGCTATTCGTGGTCGTCTTCGACCGCTGTCATTGTCTTCCTCACATGGACGCGGGCAGATTTTTCCTTCCCGGTGGAGAGATCATCTTCATCGTCTACATCATGGAAGTTGGATAAGGATCGAGATCCTCAGAGCGCATGGGAGGGTATGATCTGTTCATCTTCCTGTTGTGTTTTGTCTTCCAGATTACACATGTTTCAGTAGTTCATCCATGTTGTTTCGCGCTCTATCCTAAGTATATTTCATATGTTCAATCATGTCATTTCTGTTTATATCCTGTGTCTATTTCTGCTATAAGATATATGTTATGTCTGCTTGTTTTGTTGGTTCAGTCAAGTCGTTTCGTATACTGTTGTCTATCTGTTTCATTAGTTCTGTTTCATCATTTCACATGTTGTCTGATATTTATCACTGTTATGAGATATATGCCTTGTTTTGTTGTTATGTTTTATATATTATGCTTTCATGCTTTTAATAATCACATATTGTATATGTTAATTGATCACATGTTCCATATTACTATGAACATGTTTGATATCATGATTTATATGATTAATAATCTTCTATATGTCATCATCATAATATTAATTTATGGAATTAAAATGACATGGAAATTGCCTTGTTATCTAACAAACCCTAGCTATATTTGTGATCCAATTACAAGTGTATATATGTACCTCTTTCCAAGTTATCAGAGGTACATTTGCATGCCCAATGTCCTTTACTGGATCCACATCTGCAATTCTATGTGTTTTGATATGCTTTTCTCTTAATGTTCTATCCCTTGTGCTCCTCATCCTTCTATTATATTCATGGACGAACCTCCATCCAGATTGGATGCTAGATCTGCGGCCATTGTAATGAGGGCAGTGCGTAATATTGTTAATATAGGACAGACCATTGTTTGCACAATCCATCAAACAAGTTTTGATGGATTTGAATCATTTGATGAGGTAAAAGGAGTAACTGAGAAGTCACTATCTAAGCTATTGATTCTATAAGCATGAGAGTGAGTTAATGCTGACAAACATTCTAAAAATCTTACATATCTGTGATGAAATCCCCACTAATTAGTTATGCTTATGGGCTTTCAGTTTCACTACAAAGAAAAACACTATGATGTTAAATCTAATTTCGGAGCAACGATTGATAACTTAAGATTGACATTTCGGCAGGACGTCGTGTCCCCTTGAAGCACGATGATGACCTCGATTGTCTAGGGCCGTCGTCGCTGGGGGTGAACGTTGTTGAAGCACCACGTCCCAAGAACCAGGTACGTCGTGTTGTGCACCTCGTTCGCCACCATTGTAGCCTGAACTCCTCCCCAGCCAGGCCAGCCATAACAGGCATTGCCTTATTGGCGGCAGCTCCACAACAGTTCAGACTAGGACAAGGACTTAGTTTTCTTCGGTTTATATGGTCTATACAGTGTGCATGGTCTAATAATAAGGAATATATTATTTGCTGGGGATGGATGTCGAGTTGTTTACGATGTGTGTTGGCTGTCTGTTTTTTGGTTATGACAGGGCTTGGATGCGGACTTGTGTTCTTTTGGTGGTTTTCTTGAGGTGTTGAATTTATAAAACATGATTTGAGGTGTCTTAATGCGTCGATCAATCTCCTACATTTGCCATTGCTAATAAGAACCGATACACCTAAACATAGATCATGCATTGGATCTAAAATATTTGTTCATACTTGCGGCCAAGCCTTTGGCTATGGTTTAATCACTCTATAATTTGGTGATTTAATATTATAAAATATATTCTACTGTCACTGCTTTCATAAGGTCTTCTCCATGTCTAGTAACACAAATGGATGTACAAGTTGCACAGACTTCTTGAACAGACAGTAAATAGAAGAATAACACTATAAAATTTTATCTGAAACCTTCTCTAAACTAGTCACCCTTGCTATCATGATGAGGTTTAGATTGGAAGTTGTATAATCTATTTCTTCAGCTGCAGTAAGTATGTTTTCAAGTAAGTTAGTGTTGTAATTTTCTATAAGTTGGCTTCGAAGAACTTTCTGGCTACATTTGGGGTACTCTGTAATTTTGTGCCACCAACATTGGCTGACATTAGAGACAATGGTCAGAATTTGACTTGTGATCTGCTAGGTTATAGACCATATTCAGAAATTCTAGGATCTGAGATTTCGAAAAAGAAACTAAAGGATGTGCAAGACTTGATCCTCTGTACCATTATCTGAGAATTCTTATATAATTATTTGAGAATATTGTTATAAAGTTAGAATGATTCTTGTGATCTGCTATTATTAAGTCTACTGGTAGGCCAGCTGAAAAGAATTGTAGTTGCTTTTGACCAAGTCATTCTGGGATCTAAATTTATTTTTTCTTAATAATTACAAAAAATGACTGAAGCTAAGAGCTAATAAATCATTTTTATGATCAATTGCTTAGCTGAGAAAAACATTTACTTACAGAAATCTGAGCTAAAGCTGGGAATTCATGATTTTAGTGATCCTTTCAAACCATCGTACACTTTATCTTAATAAGTGAAGTCAAACCGCGTTGCAGCTCCTTCAAATCGGACACCAATAGGCAATAGTAAGGAGCTACAACATCGACAGATCATTCTTGTGACTCTAAAGGTGATCTCTGATTTCAAATTTAAATTACTTTTTGAGAAACAAATGGACTTGGAAATATGGCAGCAAACAAAAGACATTGGTAAAAGAAATTTTATATGGCCAATCACACATGGTTCAGATTAATCAGCATGGCTTTTTTTGGTACTTCACATTGATCTATGCAATAGTGATGGATGCAGCATGTTCATATTAGGCCAGCTATGTTTACCATGCTTACAGACCTCAGATAGTGTTTCTCTTATGTTTTTCTATATTTCTATCTTTCCTGGTTTTTATTCTTTGTCCATAGATACTCCTTCTGTTCGTTGGCACCCACGAGCAGTAGTAAACTTCATTTGCTTCATGCATGATACGACACCTGTGCTTTTGTTGATAATGAGGCAATGGATTGTAACATGTAGTAGTAATGGTGTTTATTTCTTTTTTTATCTTTTTTCAAGTGATTCTCTCATAATTAGATGGCTATTTTAGTATTGTTGTAGACTGAATTAAATTTGAATAATAACAAACCATCTGTTAGTCTTGGCTAGATGACACACATTTCTCTCTAGCGGAACTCACCACTGATGGATGTATTTGTGTTTCCCTGGGTGAATTACAAATTTAGATGTCTGAACTATTATCTGAACTTTTGGAACCTGGCCATGTGCCAAGCATTACATTGCTGCCCTAAACTGCTATCTAGAACAAGCATAATGCAATAGTTTCTACAATAAGCAGTTTGTGATTGACAGCCTTGTTGTTTCAGACGAGTTCTATCTGAATGTCAATAATCTGATATTGACTCTTCTTCCTTGTTGTTTCATCCTTTTGTTTCAGTCGACTTTAATTGTTTTCTAGTTTCAATGATCTACCACAACGCTGGAGACGGCCCTAGGACAATCCAGGCTTTTCATGATCCATTTGCCTCACCCACATTTGGTCTCCGTATGAGTGAGGATCTTGTTGAGGACCACCCTTTCTCTTTAATACAATGAAACACAACTCACCTATATTTTCAAAAAAAATTATACCTATCACTCTCTTTTTTGTTCGGTTCATTTTATGTGTGCAGTAATTCATAATAACTTTGGGATGGCATTTACCATAAATTCATAGCTTCAGCGACTTCAGCGAGGGTGTGTATCAAAGTTTGCTTTTAAGTACAATTCCTGTTTGGACGCTCCCTCTAGTTTTCAGGTTGCTTCTCCAGCTTTCTTTTTTTTGTTGAGGGCTCCATTTTTTCCTCACATGATAAACTATCAAAATCCAGTTAGGACACATGTAACCCTATGCAAATATATATTTTTTGTGGTAGACAGACACATGCAAGACTGAGACCAATATCTTCAAATAAAAAATATACAAAATTGATTTTGTTAGATAGTGAACATTGGTAGACAAAGGCATTTATCTAGCGAAAAATTTACTTGTACCATTTCTTATTTGTTGGTTCAGCAGAACTGATAGGCTATAATAGATGATTAAAAGATGCCAACTTATTATGAAACCTATTGTGGCATTTCTTTCTTACTCTTTTTACCTTGTTCTCTTTTGCTGTGCTTCAAATTATTTTAGCTTGTTATTGATGGAAACTTTATAATCTTCTAGGAAAATCTGCTTCTACAAAAATTATGATCTCATTCAACCAAAGGTAGTATAACTGTTGGTTTTTGCATTGCCAAGTTTCCATTTTGCTACATAATAGAGATGGCTCGACATCGCTGATATCTAAGGAAGAGAAGAAGTGAAGGGAGGCCATTGCTCATTCTGATTCCACAATAAAGGTTTACTCTTGCTCTTCATGAACTACATTTTATTTATTTAATTCAATTAGTTGGCCATGTCAATACTAAATGGGAATGAGTACAATATTTTCTTAGGAGCAGCTTTCTTTTTCACTGAATTTGTGCTTAGGAAACAAATACTACAACACTAGACGACTAATAAATTAATTGCATAGGTCATTTTCCCTATTTGTTTGTGGGGGTGTAACACCCTAAAATCTGCTCCTTTTAAAATAGATGAAAATTGATTTAGTTTTGTATTTGAGTGCTCATGAAAATTAAAAAAAAATTAATTTTGCTCCTTGTTCGGCACATTTTTATTCCTTGTTTTCCAGCCTATGCTTTCGTTTCGAGTTTCCCAAAATCTTTTCTGTGTAACCCAAATGACTCCTTTCAGTTCCTCACCCGTCAATCAATCTCTAAAAAGTTAGCGAAAATTATTTCAGCATTTTTCCGAAACCCGTTCCCACTTTTCTGTGAGCATAATATAAATTTTAGATGCTCCAAATAATCTTTTCGCGAGCCCTAAATACTTTATTTGGGTTCCTCATGCTCTAAAATGTCTCTAAGAATTTTCCTCAAATTTTTGGAGCCTTCGAAGTATTTTTCAGACCCTAAATATCAATTCTGGACTTTCTGGAATTATTTTTATTCACGAAATTAATTAAATACAAAAATAATAAATATCTAATTTTTCCATCACATCAAACCCTAACAATATATATATATGCCGGCGTAGCCCTAAATGCGCTGATTCTGAAAGTACAATCGTTTTTCCAAGCCGTCACTTCCATCGTCCTAGATCTAAAGTCGAAGTTTCGACACCTAGAGCTCCGGCGAACATCCGGCGAAGGTTCGGCGAGCTTTTCCGGTCACGTTTCTCATCTCCGGTGAATTCCGCTTCCACCACGAGGTTCGTTTCGTTGCCCTCTACACCGGCACGCCATTTATTTTGCGAACCCATCCCGTTTGAT
>Ga0182004_10000982_pt1 | contig 19731 bp, 10 predicted proteins | sample Sormic07211540_1_FD_120479 | JGI IMG/M metagenome (GOLD analysis project Ga0182004, IMG submission 120479) | Endophyte microbial communities from Sorghum bicolor roots, Mead, Nebraska, USA - 072115-40_1 MetaG | ecosystem: Host-associated > Plants > Roots > Unclassified | place: USA: Nebraska...
AAAAAAAAAGAAGAAGGAGATAAGCAGGGAGAAAGGGAGGTACAGGGGGAGAGGTAGAATGGTGGGGGGAGAGGGGGGGGGGGGGGGGGGGGGGGGGGGGGGGGGGGAAGCTACCTCTACCTGCGGTTAAACTTGTATGGTGAGAGAACTCCAGAAGGATCTCTCGCTGCCCAAGCATTGCAGTTGCCGTTCTCTGATTCAGCAGCCATTTGAACTGAACTGCAGATTGAATTCGTGCCAAGTCAGTAAATCGAAAGACTCGGCTCTAACAGAAGCAGGGAAATTTCAGATAGCCTATGTTGTCCTTTTTGAATCGAGGCGGGCAGTACAGGGGAGGGGAGGAAAAAAAAAGGACTCACCTCCTGTCGAGTGGTAAAAATGATCCAACTCTCCTGGATGCAATGGCAGCAATGCAAGCGCGGCAAGCAGGCTTATTAACGGGTTAGCGGGCGACGGAGAGGGTGGCGACAGCAGTGACGTCGCAGACCTGGCTAATAACTGAACTAACTACGGGGCCTCTCGCGAGCCATGAGTTCATAGCTGATTAATTGGATTGGCCTGGCCGAGCGGCGCATCAGCGCATGCGTCAATCAGTCCCTCTCCCTTTCTTTGACGCCTTCAGCTAACGATCTCATATATGGGATCAGGATCGTATGAGTACCGTCGGGATATTCAGAATTTTAATAAAGGTTATAAAAGTAGTAATTATACCTCCATATTTCTTTCTTTCCAAAGTAAACTATGTAAGCTTTGGAAATGGTGGACTGGTCTTGTGTTCGGACTTTGTAATATACTGTGGAGTCTGATTTTATCTTTTGGTAGATGAAGCTGAATATAAATTATCCTTTATTTAAAAAAATACCGGCGCCTTGTAACAGGAGAGACAAAAATACTTGTACATTTTATATAGTGTAGTAATAAACATGCCCAAAAAAACTCAAGTAAACGCTCATGAGCGCCTCTATTTTTTCACAGTATATAGAATATAGATAGATCATTAGGCTCTTATATTAGATTTTATATTATTTGCTTTATTTACTGGTATGCCTTTATTCTTTTTCTAAAAAGCCCAGGAATGTTTGTATTTTATCATAGAGGAGTACCATATATTATTCCACCTTAAATTTAGTATGTAGTTGGCTTCATGTTATTATTTTTTTATTGGTTTTATGTTTTCTTAGTGATAATGATGGTACATTAGGTAATAACAGAATAGGCAAGATGGCACTTTTAACAAAATTTGCCTAATGATAGAAAGTGGGCAATTTATTAGATGTCTATTGACATTTTTTTTTTTCTTCAATTAATGTGGTAATTTCTAGACCTCTAAATATTTAACGTGGACTCTGGTAATTTCTTCAATAAATGATATGATTATTCAACTATGCCCGGTTTCCGAACCTTCCATTTGTTAATTACCTACTTTGGATTCTCGGATGTCATGTCATATTTCCCCTTTTTTCAAAATAACAGTGTTGACTGTCGAGATTGCCAATCTGTTACCGTGCGTGCCGAGTATTTTTCATTTCTGACTGATAGTATAAAAAAGCAATCATGTTACATATGTTAGGCTAGGAGGAGGTGATGATGGAAATTGCCCTTGCAGCCTTTGATTGACAATAGAATGCGACAGTGGCCTGGCGATTGGCGTGCTCTGATACAATATGAATGTGACCTGGCGTGCTTTTTTTGCATGATGTGATCCTCTTATGGGTGGCTGCATTTGGATCACTTCGCTCGGTTGGCCACTATCACAGTTTCCACGGTATACAGCCTGTGTAAATAAGAGAAGGACTGCAGTGATCTGCAGTGTAAATTAGCCTTATCTCTCCAGCCAGTCTTTCTTTCATTCTTGTTAGGATTTCTTCCTCTAGACTACTGCAGTGATCCGCAGATAAAATAACTTAGACCTGGTCAACGAAAGGCCTTAACCTACCGTTATCCTCGTGGTTACCAATGCGCATAAACAAACACTTGCATGCACTATGTGGGCTACTGCTCGAACAAAAAAAAAAGTACTAGCTGTGAGACGTGGGCTGCCGCAGCGGCTCTAATAAGGATTGCAGCTCGTAGCGGACGTGGGCCGGGCTGTCTGCCACCGCACTGTCTAAAAATTATATAAAAGAAGTCTAAAAATCTTAAAACTAGAATTAGTGATGTAATGATATCATAGCAAACAGATGCCTACATGCTTAATGTCTTCAGACATACACTCTAATCAGAACAAGAGAAATATAAAACATCAAATCAGTCGGCAACAAGTAGATTAAAAATTACTAAACAAATCAAATCAGCACACCAATACTCTGCTACTGTAGGGCTAATTAACGTAATGTCCAGGCGTCCAGCGTTCCAGCAAATCTAGAAAACCATGGATCTGTTTCATTCAAATTGGATAAAAGAAAATATGTGACATATATTTTGCTTCATATCTGACTACCAAGCTCTGATTTATGTTTTTCCTCCTCAAACAAGCATAGTTAGTTCAGTGGCAGCATTGAAGAAGAACTCAGGCTATAATTTGACATTATGCAATCAATCATCCTGGCAGCTTGTATGGAGAAGTCTAGTTCTTTAGATATATATTTTCTTGTGATACCTTGCAAGTATTATAGTAGCATCATTCCATATATCATTGAACCACTCCGTATAAAAATCCATCCTAGACTGATGACTTTGTTCAGGATCCTAAATCGAGAATACTAAAACTAACAATCTACTCCACTCCGTATATCAGTTCAAGAGAGAACAACAGAGGTAAACAACCAAAACCAAAGGAAACCGAGCAAAGTCATTACCCATATTTATCTGTATATAAGAAATTGCAAGATGACGAAGCCACACCCAAGATCCAGCGCCCCAATCCCGCAGAAGCCGGCGCTTGGATCTTGGAGGCTTCATTGGCCCCGTCCTCTCCTGCCTCCTCTTGTTCCACCATGGATGAGTGCGAGTCGAGGGCTATGTTTCCGCTGCCTGCCATGGCCGAAAATCAGCGTTCCGACCATCTGTGCCAAGGGCCAGGACGAGCTGGAAGGGCGAGCGGAGGAGGGCGACGCCCGATGCCACCATACCGTGGCGGCGCGTCGTGAGATAGCGATAGGGTTTGTTGCGGGTCTTGTGGGTTCTTGCAAACTTTCTCTCCTGCCCAACGAGCTTGGCGGGTTCAAAGACGTTGGGCCAAAAAAAACCGCAGCTAGGCCACTACAGCCACCCACGAAGGGAAACTTTGTGACATGAATGCGCGGGTCTCGTTAGGAGCCCGCCCCACCTGCAATTTGAGCCGCACCATTTGCATCCTTATATGCCATCCTTGACCATATACATGCATCATGAATGCTACCTCCGTTCCAATTTAATTGCATGTTTAGAATTTGAATGCCCAAAACACTGTAGTTAGTAAATTACAATTTTATCCTAAAAGGTGCAGCTGTTGTCACTGGAACAATGTTGACGCAGCAAAAGAATAAGAACAATGTTGACGCAGCAAAAGAATAAGGCCTTGTTTAGTTCACCCTAAAAACCAAAAACTTTTCAAGATTTCCTATTACATCGAATCTTGCGACACATGTATGGAGTATTAAATATAGATGAGAACAAAAACTAATTGCACAGTTTGTCTGTAAATCACGAGATGAATCTTTTGAGCCTAGTAGTCTATGATTAGATAATATTTGTCAAATAAAAACCAAAATGCTACAATACCAAAATCCAAAAAAAAAAGAACTAAAAAAGGCCTAAGCCAACAACTGTATACAGTATAAATGTGTGGCCACAGTTTCACCAGCACATGAACAGACAAAAAAGCAACAATGGATGGACTGATTGTGTGGAGAAGACTATGCTGGGCTTCCTGTGTTTTCTTTTTTTTTAATCGAACTTTTATTCCCTCAGACGAAGTGCAGGTTACAGATACATTTTTTGAACTGCAAACATGTAGCCTTGTTTAGTTCGCCTCAAAAACCAATTTTTTTAAAAAATTTTCCGTCACATCGAATCTTGCGGCACATGCATGAAACACTAAATATAGACAAAAACAAAAACTAATTCTACAGTTTACCTGTAAATCGTAAAATAAATCTTTTAAGTCTAATTAGTCCATAATTGGACAATAATTACCAAATAAAAACGAAAGTACATAGTACCCAAAATCAAAAAGATTTTGAAACTAAATTCCTCACTCAAAAATTTTTCACCCATCATATCGAATCTTTAAACACATGCATAAAACAGTAAATATAGACAAAAACAAAAAATAATTACACAATTTATATAAATCACGAGACGAATCTTTTAAACCTAATTACTCCATAATTAGACAATAATTACTAAATAAAATGAAAATACCCTGGCCAAATCCACTTTTTGGAACTAAACAAGAACTTATTACGGGACGGAGGGACTACATTTTAAACATACGTAGAAACTGACTTCTAAAAAAAATGATTGTTTATCATCCATTATGAAGAAAATTGATTGTTACTTCATCTATTTCGAAGGAATGCTTTTTTCATAGACGTGCTGCGCGCACATGCATGCCTACAAAGACTATCACATTGCAGCTTAGGATGAACTATATAGACTCAAGCACATACACATATATTTGGCTACAAGCTCGCAAAGTTCAGAGCCATTTTTGAAGTAAAGGCAGGAAAATAAAAAAGAGCAGACACATAGTTGTTGTCACGGATACAAATAAGGTACATGTCCAGCGCCAATGTGTACTTAAGAAAGTGACTGAACATCTAAGCATATACTGCTAATACCACAGCTACTGCACGCCTGCAGGCACGCCACACAAGCGTTTCATCATCTCCAGAACATTATTCCTGAAACACAGGGAGAGAAGAAAGGATTAAAGGAATGGAAATCGCAAGTATTAGAAAGAGCCAATCTCTATTACTGCAGATGCTTACCCTTTGTCCCTATGTACAAGCACCAGTCGCTGGGGCCTCAACCTCAGTAGAAACCAGCAGACATGGGCATGTCATCAAAGCTCCAAAGGTCCATGTTGCTAACCACATCCTGGGATCCATCACAGCTCAAAAGAGTGTTGATTGAGTCCTCTGAACCACTGTCCATCAGGAAATTCATATATGGATCCAACTCTGTGAGATCAACACTAGCATTCCCCATCAACGGAGGCACCACAGCAGGACCAGTGTTCTGGACGAACGCAGACTCACCAACAACTACCGACGTTATGTCAGGGGTCCTGGTGTCATTCTCGAGGCTGAAGTCTGAGCAACTGAAGGAGTTGCTACCTTGGTCTGAGGACAGGTTCACGAAAGGTTCCTGAATGGGAGCAGCAGAATTCACGAAAGGAGCAAATGACATGTTTTGAGTATGCATAAATGGCTCGGGTATGTTGTGGTCGACAACAGGGTAGTGATATGCATTTGAGTTGGTCATGTTGTTGACTGCCGGCTTGATAATCGGCTTCTCTTCAAAGTCCATCTCAGGCACTTTCAGAGGGGTAGGACCAGCACGGTGCTTCTGAGGAATCGTCGAAACCTCATCTGGGAAGTTGACTTTAGCCTTCTTGCCACGGATCCTGCGTGCCTCAGCATCATAAGCCCTGGCAGCTTCTTCGGGAGAGTTGAAAGTACCAAGCCAAATACGAACACCTTTGCGAGGATCTCTGATCTCAGCAGCCCATTTACCCCATGGGCGCCGGCGGATACCCCTAAACTGGTTCTTCCTCTTCCTTTTAACTGAATTTGCAGCAGGGCCATCAACAACAACTGCACTAGTGTTTAATCCATCTGAAGCAAGGAAGGAGATCAAAATAAGACATCAGTTGTGCCCATGAAAGATTAAGTGTGCTACTATACCATAGTATAGACTTAGAATTGAAGCGTAAATGATGCACAGGAGCATACAAATTCTACTAGACTGGCCAACAAATGAATATTAAGAATTCAAAATAGATAGACAAATAAATAAATAAACAGAACAATACTCCCAATCTTCAATCAGACATATCAAGCTGATGTATAGCCAGATTGGTACACACGATTATCCTTCGTTTTCCTCGTTCACAAGGTAAATTCGAACATGAACGGACACAATTTAGGGCCTGTTTGGCACGGCTTCTCCAGCGGCTTCAGGAGCCGTTTGGAGCCGTTTTGTGCCAAACGGGGTAAAATAGAATGGCTCCATCAATGAAGCCCCTCAAAACGTGCTCTCATAAGGAGCCAAAAATAGTGGCTTCTCCCGGCTTCACCTCATCCTACATGGCATTCTGGAAAGAGTTGTTTTACCAAACGGTTTACCAAAATGGCTCCAGCTCCACTGATAAAGCTGTTCATGGAGCTAAAGCACAAAAAACAGCTTCACTAGTGAAGTGGAGAGCCGTGCCAAACAGGGCCTTAATGTCAACATGAAGGAAGAACCATAGATCCGACGCAATCTGGACAAATTCCTTTTTTTTGGACATCTGGACAAATTCCTTGAAGTACACCAACACATGCGTGACTAAGGGGAAAATATTGGGGACTAAGCTAAAAATTCACGAGACCCATGCATGATTAGCAACAGGTACGCTGGAGGAAATGATTAGGTACGCTGTCCTAATCTAGTGATCTAACAGCAACAATCATTCATGGCAACAAGGTCTCACTGCATTAACCAAGAACCGGATGAAAAAAAAAACTGCAGAAATGAAACTCCTATAGAGGAAATAGTAAAGCACAGCAGCTACTACAGTACTACAGCTTTCCGATGCAATCGGAGTAAACTATTAAAAGCTATGCAAATTTAGCTTCTCGATTCTCCCAGATCCAAGCAACAACGCACCTACGAACCCAAATCTACCTCCGAAATCGCAAACAAACCGAAACAATAGTACGAACCCCCAACCCAGTGGCCCGAAATTCCCAACTACCTACCGATGTATACAGTGCACAGTTAACAAATCGGCGACGACGAGGCAAGTCGTATACCTCTGGGGAGCGCGCTCCTGGTCCTGGGGGCGGCGAAGGGCTTGGCCTCATCCTCGGACTCGAGCTCCGACTCGCCGGACTCCACCTCGAACACCTCGAAGTCGGCCTCGAAGTCCTCCTCCTCCTCCTCCTCCTCCACGGGGGGCCCGGCCCTCCTCCTTCCGGCCCCGGCGCCCCTCCTCGGCTTCTTGCTCTCCGGCCAGAGGTGGCCCGCCGTGACCCGCCGCGGCGGCGGCGGGATGATGTCCGACAGGATGGCGCCGCCGCACATGGCTGGCTGCTGCCTGCTGCTGCTGCTGGCAGGCCCTCTCGCTGGGCTGTGGGGCCGAACGGGACGGTGCGCGAGGGGAATCTGAGCTCGCGGGCGGTGGGGTGGGTTGGTCGCTAGCTTTGCTTGCTTGTCTGCGTGATGCGGAAGCGGCGGAAATGCGGAGTGCGTGGGAGGAGTGGGCTGTGGGGCTCGGGCGCGTGTTAAATACACGCGTGGGGGGACGCAGCGCGGCGACAAGTGTGCGTGGATGATTGGGTGGGGCGACGGAGCGTGGCGGAGGCCGTCTGATGCAGGGCCAACGGCCGTGATCGAGTGATCTTCTTGGCACAAGCGCTGGATGAGGGAGAGGTTTCTCGTGGAGAAAATTGTCGGCTGCTCCTCGTTGGAGCACGTTTCGTTTGCGTGAGCGGGCCTTGCCTTGCTATTTCAGGCGACTCAAAGCCAAGCAAAATTAGCAGTTAAAATTGGCACTAAAAATATGGGTATATTTGGATGCATTATATTAGCATTAAAAAATAGCATATAATATTAATAATAGTAGATCCAAACAGATCTGCTAGTTGAATGGCTATTAATACTTAGTCCTATTAGCAGGTTTAGAGTTGCTAATAGGTACATCCTCAACAGTGATAGACATCTTTAAGGGGCTGTTTGGTTGCTAGCTACAGTTTGCCACACTTTACCTTAGGCAAGTTTGACTAAGTTGGCAAGTGTTTGGTTGACAACTAAGTTTAGGCATGATTCTTTTGGGCTCCACATTTCATAGAGTTAAAAAGTGTGACAAGATTCCTTTAGGCATGGCAAAGTGTGGCAACCAATTTGCTAGCCACACTTTTTGTGGCTTGCCACACTTGCTTAAAGTTAGTTGTGGTAAAATATGGCTAGCAACCAAACATCTCCTAAGTAATCCGAGTATCCTACTAAAACTATCAATTTAAGCATTGTCTATTAACTCCATGGAGCTCCAACGGGTAGAGGGGGCTTGAGTCCCCACACTAGATCTACCCCCTACTCATAGAACCACTAATAGGCTTGCTGGCGTTTGTCTTTAGCTATACCATTGCATTGCTTCTCTTCTCTCTCCCATCTTTTTGGCATGCTCAAGCTCATGGCCACGACCAACGGGCCAAGACTAGATAGGTAAGTTAGAGGAAAATTTTTCTTTGATTCCAAAGTTTATGCCATTATATTTTTTTTATATACATGATTTTCTTTCATTCCAAATTTTATGTCGTTATATTTTTTTATATACATGATTTTTAACATATATTAGACATAGCGTATATCTAAGCATAGACTAACAAGGACTAAAAAAAATATGTTAACTTTATGTATTATCGATGATTATATGCATCATGCATCCTTCTAGTAGTGTGTTATTAAAAATCGACCATAGGGGGAAGATGCCCCCTAGGCATCGGAATAAGAAGTTGTACCAACAAGGGAAGATCTCTGAGCACACTGCTCTAACCAGTATAACTCGTCAAAAGCTTGTTCTAGTAGTATGCTATTGTTTATTTGATTTTAAATAATGCACACATGTCAATGTTTTTTTTCTTAGTTGACTACAATGCAACAAAATGTTGTGATGAGGCATACATCACACTAATTTCGAACATATCATGTTTTGAAGCTCATGGTGACTTTTCGAAGCTGAATTTTTGCGGACAACTTCAAAACATCCTAACTAAGGCGTGTGCAAAATTTTAGGTTATTTGGATTTCATTTGATTTGGTTTTGACTTTTTTCATCTTTGATTCAAATGGCTAGAATCTGCTTGCACGGAACCTCCACAGAAACCACATAAAACATAGACCAAATGGCAACCGTCGGTAAGCAAACATAGGATAGATAAATGTTGTCTTATCCTGGTCCGATGGATGCATCAGAATCTGCAAGACAATATAGTGCCATGATGTGTTTTGGCTTATCTAAATTCATAGCTTTTATTATGCATCTAGGCATAACATACATTAGGTATGTAGCAAAAGTTATGAATCTAGAAAAGCTGAAATATCTTATAATTTGGAACAAAGAAGAAGTAAGATCCAATCTTGAAAAAGTTGGTCAAAGCCGAGATCACATTTTTCTTCAAACTTGAAGGCCTCCGACGACCATCCCATGGAAGAAGGATTGAAGGAATCATGCTATGGTGCGGCATGTGTTCAACACAAGCAATGCCTCTTTGCGTGGCAACTCGCAAGTGATCTCGCTTGAAAGTGGAGCACATCTGCACATGCACTTCTCCAACTCCAAGGGTATCGTTGAAATTTAAAAGACTTCCCGAATTTGTCCCTCCATGACAAATAAAAAAACAAATAGACATGTGTGTGAAGAAGAAACGTAGAGTCTTCAGGGTGGGGGGTTGGATGGAACATCTTTCTGAGTTTTGACCAAATAACTTGTGCAATAATGCAACTGGACAGGGGCTTGTCCCTGGTATTTTTTTTTAAAAAAAAAGAACTAGTGCTAGGACACATTAATTCTAGACTTACAAAATGCTTGGCAAGACGCCAAGACCAAACAAACTACAGGAAGAAACCCCTCGGCGAGCCAAATAGGCCTGCATTATTCAGCAATCTCTCTCCCTCGTCTTTCTTCATGAATTCCTATCTAGACCCATGTTCAGAATGTTTTTGGCATCGAAAAGAGTCTCATTGCAAATTGTAGCTAGGCTTCCAAAATCGTATATACCTTTGTGGTGCATGAACCGTGTCCCTTTCCAAGCTACTCCTATAAGTAGCCCAGCATTTTCCAAAAGATGTCAAACGGACCATGTGTCCTTGCCAGCAAAAGTGACAAACATCAATCAACCTTTGATATTGCTATATATACGAGAATATAATCCAACATCCTCATCGGTTTTCTCCTGTGTTACGTTAGGCGAGGGTGGTTTATTAGGGTACCATAGACCGTTGATGTGCCACCCGCAAAAATTCTCAGCCGCCGTGCCTCAGCTCCGTGCACTCTACTAGCTAGAGACTAGAGAGAGGTGTAGGCTCTGAAAATTGTTTGACGACTCCACTCCATCTTGCGAATCTCTGAAGGAGTGAAGGTTCACCGGCCGGCCGGACCAGCTGTGTGCTGACTGCTAAGCATGTGGGCGACCGATCCGTCGGTTGAAATGTTAGGCTACCCGATTGACAAACCTTCAGAGTCCATCGATGGAGTGGCATCGCGCGCGTACGTGGTGACGACAGGGGAACGATGATAATCTTCTACTGCTTGGAGTCTATCGTACATGTGTCATCGGTCATGTATTAGTTGCAACAGTGGGTTGATTAGCGGACGCAACCAACTTTACTGTGGAGGCTTGTTCAAAATATATCGAGGAAAGCGACTCTTTGTGATCTTCGCGATCTGCCAAAAAGCAGGGATTGTTGGCAGGCCGTGCCATCAACCATCATCAAGTTGCCCCGCCTGGCCAAGGCCATATATATGTAGCGCCCGACGTGACATTTCTGCCAGCAGACAATTCGTGGTACGAACCACTTACAACAGACAATTAAGGTGGCACCAGTGCTATAACAGTGGCAATAATCAATTATAGCTGCTTGATTTGTGCAACTTGGTTTTTTTTTTGTGTGCGTGCAATAATTATGCTAGTAGGAGGAGGAGTATATTTTTACAGAAACTATCGAACAAAGCATATATAGCTGCTTCTAGAGTTGTACTCCACCAGCGAGTCTTGAGCTGACATGCACGGGCAAGCGCGAGAACCTGCTGCTGTATATATCCGACGACGGGCAACGCAAGCAAATAATCATGCGATGCCGCGCGCAAGCGCAACTGTACCGGGGAACCGGGCGGTGGGTGGGTGTTGCCGCTCAATTTGCCTCTCCTCGTCGGCGCGGCAGCTGGGTGGCTAGACGCCTGGACTCTGAAAGGAAGTGCGATGAACCTGCAGGATGCTTCTTGCCCGGGTGGCGAGCGGCGACAAAACATGAGGTTACACAATGCGACACGCCGTCGTCTCCCGCCCCTTTTCCAGCTTTTTCCACCAACTAAGGCCTTGTTTAGATGTGATAATTTTTTGGATTTCGGTAATGTAGCACTTTCGTTTGTTTGTGGCAAATATTGTTCAATCATAGACTAACTAGTGTCAAAAAATTCGTTTCGTGATTTATAGTTAAAACTTTATGTATGTGCCACAAGATTCGATGTGACGAAGAATCTTGAAAATTTTTGGGTTTTTGGTGTGAACCTAAGGCCTGTTTAGTTGCATAAATTTTAAATTTTTACAAAATAGTTATGGTAGTATTTTTATTTACTTTAACAATTATTGTTTAATCATAGACGGCTCAAAAAACTTATCTCACAAATTAAACTATGCAATTTGGTTATTTTTATCGATATTTAATACTTCGTAGAATAAGATTTGATATAACGAGAAATCTTGCGACGCGCATAGGTAATCTATCCATCCATGGGACTTGACTTGGATCTGCCTCTCATGAAGTGGCCAAGGGGGGACAAACGGCAGGTTCGGCAGGCACGCGCGTGAGCTTCGTTCGATGAGAAGAGGGGGCGAGCGCGGTGCATGGACCCAAGGACGGACGGGGGTCGGCCCGCGGTCCGCCTCATCACTGGTACGTACGCGGTACGCCCGACGAGGTCGGCAAAGGCAAAGGTGACGACACGCCAGGCACCGCCTAGTACGAATGAACGTGGCCACCACGTGCCGGTGCCGCCGTCCCGTGTTCATCTCCGGTATCCGGCCTCGACCTCGTCCCTCGCAGGCACGGCCGCAGCGATAGATCCGGCCACCGTCACGTCGCGCAAGGGCGCGCACCGCGGGTGGAAAGTGTGAGATCGCCCGTGAATTCGTCCATGTTCGTGCCGTATTGCCGAGTAGCGTGTGGTAGTGGGAAGATCAGATGTACTACTGTACTGTAGATCTTAGGAAGACCGCTTGTTTCCTACCGGTACAACGTACTTACAGTAGGGTCGGATATGGTAAGCCGGCAGTGAGCAGTGCAGGCTGCGCGGCACGGTGATGGAGTGAAGTTTTTTTTAATGTTACCGGAGGATTACTCCCCCACCTCAATATATACTAGGTAGCCCAAAACAGCTTGATATAAATTCTACAAAAGTTTAGGAAGAAACTTCAAAAACACCAAACAATCCTAACCCTAGGACGAAAAGTGATAGAACCACAAATACAAAGACGATAAGCAAGGACTACCATACGCGAGACACGTGCGCTCTGCGACGATGCCTCTAGAGAGGTAAATGACGTTAGAACGTAATCATCGTCCGCCAAGCAGAAGCTTGGCAAGGCTTTCGCCTGGGCCTTGTGTTAACGAAGAGCTGCAATGATTGGCCCATGAGATGAAGCGGTTAAAAGTTCTTCAACGACACCTTTAATCTTGTCACTGGCCCGGACATGATCTGAGTTGAGCTTTCGCCTAGAACCTTTGCAAGTGCTCATGCCGGTCGCCGCCCACGACGACGGGAGGCGTGCACCGGCAGTGCTAGTCGCCGCCACGTGCCACGGAGCCCTACGGAACTCGCCCGAGACACCGGGAAGCGCGCACATGTCGCGGAGCCGTTCGGACTTGCCTGCGACAACGGGAGGCGCGCACCGGCACTGCCAGCCGCAGCCGTTCGGACTCGTCCACGACGACAAGAGACGCGCACCGGTAGTGCCAGTCGCCGCCATATGCCGCGGAGCCGTTCAAACTCACCCGCGACGATGGGAGGCGTGCACCGGCAGAGTCAATCGTCGCCACACGTCGCGAAGCCGTTCGGACTCACCGTTGCACAAACCGACACTAACCAGGAGGTCTCTTGGTGACGCAATGTAAGGGGTAGTGATGCCGGCCACCACCACACGGGGACATTGGGGAGGGGCGTGCTAGTACCAGCAGTGCGTCAAAAAGCTACGTACATTACACTACTAGCCCGTCCGTCCGTGCAGTGAAAACGGCACAGGGCAAGAGCGCGGCTGCAGGTCCGGATGGTACGTACCGTCAGTCACCGCGCGCGGCCGGCCGCCCATCGTGAACCGTCCGTCCTTGAGCTAGCAGCGCCGCCCGTCCGTCCGTGCAGGTCCAGGGGAAATCATGCATGGCGTCCGTCACCCTGGTCGCGCTCACGCGTCGCCCAACCGGCCCGCGACATCCTATCTACCGTGACCTACGGAGTGCCGAGCCCCATGAGATAAGACTACGTACAACAGTAGCTCCCGCGCGCCGCACGGAACCATAGTACTCTACAAGTAGGTTAATTGTCGATTGAATTTTCTACGAGTAGTATGTACGGGACGGGACGGCGCGTCACGTGGACCATCCGCTCGCCCTGTCCTATGATTATGAAAATGGCAGAGGTGAGAGGACACAACACGGTAATAATAACTTTGGTGAAAGCAGATCGGTACACTGAATAGGGACGACCATGAGCTAACGACGGCCGGCAATGCCCGACACATCTCAAAGACACAAGATACTAGGAAATACAGTACTACTAAACAATGCAGGGTGTGCATGACTTCATTGCAGGTCCGTGCGTGCTCCATCGTTTTTTTTCCAGAAAGCCTGAAAAAGCATGGTATTTTTGGAAATGGTTAATCATGCACGATGAATTGGCCGGCGTGCATCTCATCTGCAGCCAGCGGCTGCACATGCACATGCATTGGCGGCCATCCGGTTCAGACTTCAGAGTGCATATGTACTGGCTTCACCTTTTTCCCACCATCTGCAAAAGGCCACAACGGGACGGTTTTGTACGAGCTCGTCGGTAGTTGATGCTCGCGCTTGGACTCAGCAACGTACGTACGTACGACGAAGGCGAACTGCACACGGGCCACGGGGATTCCTTGTGCCGGCCGGAGGTACGTGTAGTACGATACGAAAGCGAGCGCGCGGATGTGCATGCGCCACCGATCGAGGTGATGACCGACCCGGCGCCGGTCGCCACAAGGTGGCGCGTCGCGTGGCGTGGTCACCACCACATCCACGGATCGATTCCGTTCCGTCCATGGAGGCCCAGCTATGAACGACACCGACCGACCAAAGGCCTTGTTCAGTTCGCAAAAACTTGTGAAAAACGGCACTGTAGCACTTTCGTTTTTATTTGACAAACATTGTCCAATTATACAGTAACTAAGCTCAAAAGATTCATCTCGCGGTTTACAGATGAATTGTGCAAATAGTTTTTGTTTTCATGTATATTTAATGCTCCATGCATGTGCCGCAAGATTCGATGTGACGAGGAATCTTGAAAAATTTTGCGAACTAAACAAGGCCAAAGGTTCTCTCGGAGCCGGAGGTGATAGCGGATCCGTGAACAACGGTTGCGCGCGCGTGAACTATACAGTGTGGGTACGTAGCACGAGTACGAGCAAAGCCGGCCAGTGCAAAAGCAGTGAGCGAATAGCACAGCGGCAGAGCAACAACGATTAACTCGCCCCCGTGCCGTGCAACGCGAAAACGCACGGTGCGCGCCGTGAGTGACACCCGGCACGCACGCGCCCAGATGGATCGATCGCCGAGCCACCTGTCCATCAACTGGGTCGCCCGGGACGGCTGTGAATCGCCTCGGTTGCTTTCGCCCGCGGACGCCGCGCCAGCGACTGGCAATCAACGGTACGCCCGGCTCGTTTTTCTTTTTACTACAGTACTAGCGACAGTGTGCGTCGTGACGAGATACTGACGTGTACACGTCCTGATCGTAAGCTTAACACTGTACGGAGTACTGACTTTATTATTATCATCATCATCATCATCATCATCATCACAGGACGGACCAGGCCGGTCGGGGGACCTCCGGATCTTGTCAGGCTGTCACGTGGGTCGTCGTCGTCATCGACTCGCCCGTCCTATGAACACGCAGCCGGGAAACGATAGAGACGGTTGTGCCGAAAGCATATCGACTCGGTTCACTATTGATTCATAATACTCCAGGACAGGGTGTTGGCACGTCAAGACTATGATATGGCCCAGGTGCACCGATGTCGACATCACAGGAGCTAGTGCTAGCGGACACAGACACGTCAGCTTCCGCTAGATACTACCGATAGATCATCATCGTCTCGGTTCATTGCATTGCTTGTGCTCCGTACTTGGATTGATTATTTGTTAATTCAAAGACCGAATGGTTGATTAGTCCAGCAGTACTGCAGGGGGAGGAGGAGTTAGCAAGCAAAGGCATACTATCCATCAACCAATAATGGACACAAGTTGATTGTTATCGTTCAGTGTATGTTATGCCTATGCATGCATCACACGATCGATGCCAAATAAATAAATAAATATGTACTGCCCAACTAATGATGTTCAAATACAGCCGATTTTTGGTACACCCAACCAACAGCACAAGATAGTCACGCGAATAGGGTACCTCAGTACTTAGCATAGTACTCTTCTCGTCCACAAAAAAAATACAATTTTTCACATATCAAGAAGTCAATCGGTTTTAACTTTGACTAAAATTAATTAAAAAATATTAACACTCTTGGGATAAAGTATAATTAGATTATAATATATTTTTATAATAAATTATTTAGAGATATAAATGCTAATACTATTTAGGGCATGTTTGGTTCCCTTTGCTAAATTTCAATCAGTTAAACTTTAGTTATTTTAGTAGATTCAAATACATTAATTAAAAAGAAGCTAAAATAATTTATCATACTAGTTATTCAAGAGTAGTTAAAATAATTTTAGTAGCTAAATTTTAATGAAGGAAACCAAATAGATCCTTACTTTGGTTAAAATTGAGCTAGTTTAACTAACACATTTTCTATAATTATATTTTTTTTTATAAATGGTTGGAGTATTTAGGGAATGTTTATATGCAATGGTACATGCGCTTTTACCCTGCCTTGTATTCTCATGAAACTCGACCGGCGGCATTGATCCATGGCCCACACGTACAACGTTACCTTCCAACGGCTGCTGCATCATTGCACGGAGGTCACTGTCGTCGTCGCAGCTCGTAGTTTCACCACCCGGCCCGTCACGTACGTCGGGTATGCCAACAATTCCCCGGCCGTTTCCATCTAGAATTCCATTGTCGTGAAGCAGCTGCGTGCGTGCAATTTGGGTCTGGTACGTAGCTCGCTCTTACTAACACTCTAGCCTAATAATGGCGGCTAATCTAAACGCCTAAAACCTGCCGTGTCGTGCAGAACCGCACAACCCTAGCTTTATTGTCCAGTACAGAGACTCAATGTTAGCTCGGCATTATCGAACGGAGCACCGGTTACGTTTTGCTCACACCAATTGACTCGTTTTTTTTCGTACTTCAACTTTTGAACACTTGCATCGTTTTGGAAGTAAAACCACTGACATTGCATTTGCCGTAACGGGAATAAAACTATTCAACATTTATTTCTAGAATGTCCCTTTACCAAAAATGATTTGGAGGCTTATCTTCTTCGCTACTAGTTTGACCCAACCTAGATCAATCAGCCACTGTTTGGTACTTGGCTATCTAATCAAAATAAAAGGATTAGAGATTTGATTTGGGTAGGGGTGGCTGTTTTGCTTTGGGCTATGTGGAGATGCCGCAATGATTATGTTTTTAATAAAATGAAAACTAACTCTATTATGCAGGTAATTTTCAGGGGAGCGTACTGGTTATGCTTTTGGGCTTAGCTGCATGATGAGACAGCAAGGACGTGCTCTCGAAGATAAGAAGGAAATTAGAAGTGATTGCTTTAGAGATTTCCAATAAAAGATGGAAACATTTATATTGTTTAAACTATCGTCCCAGTCCATGTATAGGACTATGACTCTCTTTGTTTATTTCATATAAAACTATGTAATTTTAGGCTGTGTACATCCTCGGATGTAGAGACCGGATTTTATATCTATTATCTAAAAAAATTTATGTAACTGACATGGCATCTTCTCATCATCACGAATTATTGTTATATTCTTATTAGCGTGAACCATAAGCTCAGCCAAATCGATCGCTGGCCACATAAAGAAAACACTAATGCATATACGACCGTTTTTTTAACCGATACTGCATTAGCTTTTTGGTTAGGTATTGAAGCAACATTACACGTTAATAAATCCTTATCTTCAGGTCTTGTTTAGTTTAGAGGTTTTTCGAGTTGATTCGTTCCACCGGGAAGTCCCCTGCATAGTATCTAGGAAACAATTATACTTCCAAGCAATTCTTCCCTAAATACCTAAAAATCTATTTTATTATGATCCATTTCACAAAAATATAGATTGTGTCAAAGATACAAAATTGATTTATTTTTTCTTTTTATTCTAACTCAAAAAAAGAAGAAGGAGAGAAAAAACTGGATCGGAGAAGAAATATGCATTCTGGACTAGTCATTAGGCAATGGGCCGCCCACTCTAGTTAAACTGGACAGTCTGATTTGATGACGGGCCCAAAAAGATAGTCCTGTTTAGATCCTAAGGCCTTGTTTAGTTCCCTTGCCAAAAATTTTTGGAACACTGTAGCATTTTTCGTTTGTTTGTGGTAAACATTGTCCAATCATAAATTAACTTGGCTGAAAAGATTCGTCTCATAAATTACAGGTAACTATATAATTAGTTATTTTATTTATCTATATTTAATACTTCATGCATGTGTCACAAGATTCGATGTGACAGAGAATCTTGAAAACTTTTTGCATTTTGGGGTGAACTAAACAAGGCCTAAACTCTTAATCATGGATTGCAAAACTTGTATATTGGAGGGGGTTGAGTTGTGAGATGATTCAAAGAAAAAATACAGGTTGTTAGAGCAAGTACTCTATCTATCCTAAAATAAGTTAGGAGTAACTTTTAAAATTGTCCTAAGTTAAATATCTTTAGATCTGACCAAACTTATCCAAAAAAAAACACTGATGTTTATATGACACTAAATTTGTTATTAGACACACAATAAAATATACTTCAATAATATACTTGTTTGATGCTACATATGTTAATGTTGACTTGACAACTCTAAAAATTGATTATTTTAAAACAGAGGAAGCATAATAAGATAACATAAGCAGATTGTAGAAACTGCCACATCAAATTTGTGTTATGGTGGAGGAGGGAGGATAGAAACTTTTAAAAACTCTAAAAGAGTAGAGTGGACCGCATATTGATGGTATAATATATATTAGTAGCCAACTATTACATGGGTGATGGGTGTGCTATAGAAAACTGAAGATATAGCAATAGTATATACTCCATTTGTCCTATAATACAGTGTACGCCCATTTTATTTCCTAATCAAACGCTATTATCAACGTGATTAATGGTGATTGATTGATAAATAGAAAATATTTAATGCAGAATTAGATTTTGTCCTCCAAAATGCATATTAGATAAATTTCGAATGCTAGAATGCACTATATTATTAGACAGTGGGAGTAGTCAGCAATTACTTGTAATATTAACTACTCCCTCCGCCACCCCACCCCCCAAAAAAGGAATTCCCATTTTCAAAAAATAAGTCATTTAAATTTGATTAAATTTATTTAAAAAATATCTATGATATTAGATAAGTAAGATTTCACTATCATAGAATATATTATCATAGCAAATTTAATTAGAGACATACATGTTGATATCTTTTGTATAACCTTTATCGAACTTAAAAAAACTTGACTTATCTAAAACCTAGCATTACATTGTTTTAGGGATGGAGGGAGTATGCTCTTAGAGCATCTCCAAGAGTTTTCAAAGCCTACTCCCAATCTAGACTTTTGGCAAGATTGAAAATAAATGTTCTTCAACAACTTTCTATCTCAACTCCTAATCTTTTCATATTGAGCGTATATATACGCCTATGTATAATGTATCCATCAAACAATATGAAGGTGGAAGAATATGATGAGGAATAAAGAGTATCTGATATAAATATACACGAGAGAGAAGAAAATAAAAGTGGTTAAGAGACTTTAGAAATGTCCAGAACGAAGATTTTAGAAACTGGTTGGAGGAACCAACAAATATGCTTTCAACTATTTTTATCCACTTGAAAAATTCATTAATTTACCAATGTAAGAAAAAGAGAAAAGCCTCGAAACACGGACGGTCAGCAGCAGAAATGGGTGTGTTTGGGCTGAACATGCGGTGGTCGCCTAAGACCGACTACGGGGTCCAATGTCCAATCCAATGGTTTTCTGTCAAAAAGTGGATAGAAATACGGGCCCGTCAAAAAACGCAACGGACGGCAGAGGATGGGCTTGGCCGCTCGATCCAAGCTAGCGGAAGAAAAAGGGAGGGGATGAGGCCTTCACGGCAGTGCCCAGTAGGCCCATATAGCAAAGCTAGGCAATTGGGGGGCCAAGTGCCAAGTCTGCCTGCATGCTGTCTAACGTGGCAGCAGGTGAAGAGCAAAATTAAAGGCTCTCCGTCCACGTCAACTGACTCAGGCTGGTTGCTCGTGTTTTTCATCTATCCCATTAAATTTTGACACGTGCATACAGTGGCGGTAAAGAAGAATAGACACAAGCCACGATCTGTATTGATTCACTGGTTCAGGTACTTATACATCAGGTGGCGCTCAGCTCTCAGTCTCCCGATCCTACATACAAGGAAGACTCGGCCGTCTGTG
>Ga0182004_10000983_pt1 | contig 19721 bp, 16 predicted proteins | sample Sormic07211540_1_FD_120479 | JGI IMG/M metagenome (GOLD analysis project Ga0182004, IMG submission 120479) | Endophyte microbial communities from Sorghum bicolor roots, Mead, Nebraska, USA - 072115-40_1 MetaG | ecosystem: Host-associated > Plants > Roots > Unclassified | place: USA: Nebraska...
ACAGTGGCGGCCTCGGTCCACGGGGCCGCGGCGCCCGCTCCCGCTCCCACCTCCGCCCTGCGCGCCCGCCTCCGCCCTGCGTGCCTGCCTCCACCTCCGGCTCCGACCTGCTGATGGTGGCGGGAGTAAAGGATTGGGGAGAAGGAAGCGGGAGGAAGGGGCGGGAAGATGGTCGGGAGGATCACGCGCGCGCGAATGGAGAGCTCGCGATGCTGGCAGTTCCCTCTACGCACGGGATCGAGAATGAAACGAAAACCCCCCCTCAATAGCCGTTTCACCGCGTTACCGAGGCCTGGAAAACGACGCGATTTTCATCTCTCTCCTCCCCATTTCATGTAAAGATTTCCTTTTGGCTGATGTGTCACCTCATCAACTGGCCTTACCGTCTCCTTGCTGGCCGTGTGGCTAGCTGGCCGTGGTCATCTTCGGCAGGCTCTCCCTCACAATCCTTTTAATGAGAAACCACTCAATTTCTCCAATAGAACTTGTCGGGAAGGCGATAAACAGATATTTTTATGTTATATATATGCACAACGCCCAGCAAGTGCTACTTATGGTCCTAATACACAGACACAGTGCAGATGATAGCAACAGCAAAGGAAAATGTACGAGAAGAGTGGTGCCTGATGCCAAACAAAGTCCCGGTCACTGAAAGAAACACCACAAGGACAAGTACAAAGTAGAATTCAGACATTCTGTTCGGCATCAGCAGGCGTGGGCGATGGTTCATCACAAATGATACAGCCGGTACTTATTTGGTCACGATTTGAACACAGAAAACACACAGCACACTCACGACTGAGCAGTAACAATGCAGAGGAGGCAACGTCACAACGATGGTCCAATGTCCAGAAGGTACACCCATCTTTATTTATGCAAACACACCCAGCAGAAGGCGCTGGTGCTTAATCATCATAGTCGTGGCGGCGATGGTGGTGGTGCTTCTGATGACGCTGCTTCTTCTCATCATCCGAGTCATCATCCTACAAAGTGGCAACAAGAAAAGGTTACAATTGGAGAGAAATATGCTATTATATTTTTAGCACTTGGATTGTGTTTCTGCAATTCATGTAATCACTAGAAACAGAAAATTCCTTAACGAAATACTCCCTCCATTCCAAATTATAAGTCGTTTGACTTTTTTTTATCCCAAGTTTGACCACTCGTCTTATTCAAAAACTTTGTGCAAATATAGTCAAATTTAAATCATTCTTGAAGAACTTTTATTAATAAACCAATACACAACAAAAAAAGTTATATTTTATACAAAACTTTGAATAAGACGAGTGGTCAAACTTGATATTAAAAAAGTCAAACGACTTACAATTTGGGATGGATTGAGTAGCATAGAACTACTTTTGCCAACAAAGTGAACAAATAAAGTATATCCAAATATCAAGTTTGTACTGTGGATTGAAGTTTGTTCAAAAGGTGATGTAAATTTGCAGATCTTATTTGTGCTGCCCAGATATGTCTTACAAAATATATATTCCCTCTATTCAAAATTGTAAGACGTTTTGGATTTTTAGATACATAGATAGATTTTACTATGTACCTACACATAGCGTAAATCTAGGCACATAGAAAAACTTTTGCACCTAGAAAAGCCACAACGTCTTTAAAATTTGGAACAGAGGGAGCATTATACATAATGTTAAGTCCGGAAGCATTATACATAATGTTAAGTCAACAGCTCAAGCCTCAAGCACAAGGTTGCATTCTTACAACAGATTACTGAATCCAAATGAATAACCATCATTGATATTCATTTAGCTACAGTATTTTAGGGTTTAGGGTTTAGGTTGAGCTGAATACAGTAATACTATAGATTTCTAGAAACTAGAAACACTACACATAGTCACATAAGCAAATCAGTATTATCAAATGTACACAAAGATATGATAGCTATGCACCATAAATACCATATATATAGTTCATTAAGCACTGGCAAGAAGTTCATATAGGATCAACTTAATAGAGCATGCTCCTAATATCTTGTTGACACCTTTTGACACAGTGATAAACTTCTCCCAGCACCTAAAACCTATATTTATATCAGCATCATTTATCTACAAGCTATCTATTACCATCTAAAAGGCTTGTGTGAATTGTTTTTTAGATTCACAAGCTCTACTAGCTAAACAATCGACTACCTCAAAAGGCCATCCTATTCAAGGATTAGTAGGATAAGAGGTTATTGAACCACGATAAGAATTCACATTCACACATCTCAACCAAAGAGAAAGGATCTTACATCTTTCTTGCGGCCATAGTACCCCTCTCCCCCACCATAGCTTGGCCTCTCATACCCACCACTCTGATACTTGGACTGCTCCTCTCCATAACCATATGAACCCTGTGTCTCCTCGCCATACGGTTTTGGCTTCCGGTAACCACCAGAGCCATAGGCACCTTCATCCTCCTCAGATGCCTTCTTCTCATACCCATATCCAGAACCACCATAGCTCTGCTCCTCATTCTTCCTGCCATAGCCATACCCCGAGGACTCCTCCTGAGTATTCCTCCCATACCCACCACTGCCATACTCCTCCCCACCCTGCGGCCTGCTGCCGTATCCTGATCCATAGCTCTCCTCTACCTGCGGCTTCCTGCCGTACCCTGATCCATAGCTCTCCTCCACCTGTGGCTTCCTGCCGTACCCAGACCCATACTCCGATCCGTAGCTCTCCTCTACCTGCGGCTTCCTGCCGTACCCAGACCCATACTCCGATCCGTAGCTCTCATCTACCTGCGGCTTCCTCCCGTAGCCAGAGCCGTAGCTCTCAGCTGGCGGATTGGCAGATCCATACCCTGCTGACCCATAGCTCTCCTCCGGCCGGGTCTGACCGCCGTAGCCAGATCCGTACCCGCCGGACCCGTAGCTCTCCTCCGCCTGCGGCGGCTTCCTCCCGTACCCAGAGCCGTAGCTCTCCTCCGCCTGCTGCTTCCTACCAAACCCGGATCCGTAGCCAGATCCATAGCCACCGCCCTCCTCAGCAGGGGGCTCGGGCGTGGATCCGTAGCCGCCACCGCCGCCGTAAGGCGGCTGCTGCTCCTGCTGGGGGCGGAACCCGTAGTTGGGCTTAGGCTTGGCGTGGTGGCCGTACGGGGACGGCTCGGAGGCGGAGTAGTGCGGCGCGTCGTAGGAGGTGGAGGGCGCCGAGCACGGGTAGCAGGTCTCCTCCGACGGCGGCAGCGGGCGGCCGAAGGTGACGGCGAGGTCGTACCCACCGCCGTACGGCGTGGGGTCGAACTCGTCGAAGTCGTCCGCCTCCTCCGCGGGGCCGCCCCGGGGCCTGGAGCTCTCGTAGTACGCGGTCGCCATGGCGGATCGATGAGATCGGCTGGCTGGTTGATCAGATGGCAAGTGGCTAGCTTCCCTCGAGGGTTTGCGGGGGGGATTTGGTGTGGACTTCTGGGAGTGTGGGCGGAAGGGGAAGGCCCGCGTGGGTGGCCCCTTGTTGCTCCGTGGACTGGATGGGATCCGGGGAGACGTGAGGGCACGTGGTCCGTCCTGCGGTGGCCGGTGCGGGGTGCGTGTGCCACTGCCACTGTGCCGTGTGCCCGTGTGGGCTGTGGTGTCGGCAAGACAGGGACGCTGGATGCGCGGCGTCGGCGTCGGCGACGGCCGCGGGCGCTGCGCGGGGCAATGGTGTTCTGGCGCCAGTCTGGGTCTGACAGTTTGATTTTATTTGTTAATTATTATTTATTATAAATTAATTAAGTTTAAAATATTTGCCTCAAAAATTATAGATAAATTATATAATTATTTTTGTTAATTTATATTAATACTTTATGCATGCGGTCAAAGTCGATGTTACGAAAAATTTTAAAAGATTTTAAAACTAAACAAGGCAAAAAAAAAACGGTACAATTCTAACTTTGTACTCCCTCCATCAAAATTAAATACACGTCTCGTCTTTTAAAGAGTCAAACTTTTATCAATATTTGTATGTGCAATAAGTATATTATGAAAGTATATTTTATGTTTAACTTAATGATACATATTACATATGATAAATATTAGTATATTTTTGTATATATTTTGGTTAAATTTAAAAATATTTGACTCCTTGGAAAATAATATGTGTATTAATTTGTGGACGGAGAAAGTACAAGTTAATAAGTTTATATTTAATAAAAAACATATATAATATTTATGAATTAAATTAATTGTAATTTATTTATTTATAGTTCTAACCTTTAATAATATTTTCTTTTTAAAAACATATAGAATTGCATTGTTTTTTGAACCAAGACCACAACGTTGCGTTGTGCAGCTGTGCTTAAAGGGTCATGCGTTTTATGACTCAGTTTCTAATGTATTCATATTTTGAAAATAATATAGAAGAGTTTTATCTTTATGAAACTCTCTCTACTTCCATAAAACTCTAATTACCTTTTTCTTCACCTATGAAACTCTTTCTACTCTCATAAAACTTGAATCGTCTCTTTTCTTCATTAATACAGTGCCACATCAGTATATTTAATGTTTATGAACTCTGATAAAACACTATATGGACAACAGAGCACTAGCACAAACATCAAGATGTCAAATGTTGATGGTAGGAGAAACTAACTAGCTAAACGGGTCTAACTATAAACAAGCTATTAACATTTGGCAACTTCAACCGGACTACAACCATCTGCGACGCCATTGGTTTTTGACAGCCGACAACGTACAATAACTGGAAGCAAATGCAAATCTCAACTCTTGGCTATCTCAGCCAAAGTTCCATGAATTGTGATCCAGACATAAGATTTGTCAAGGAGCAACGTATTTTAAAAACTGCGCAGCAGAATATGACATTCATTGCACACCAACAAAATAATGAAAAAGGGAAAGAATAGATGCTCTGCCATTTTTCTAAAGAAAAGAATGATGATTTTAAGTACAAAGGACATATTTTTTCTTTTGTAATCTAACTGTCAATTACAACATATTTGTTGAGACTTGATATACACAAGGGCCTGCAAGTGAACCAACAATTTCATCACAAAACATTACAATTTGAAGGGGCCTTGAAGATGGAATACTTTGCCATTAGTCCGAGGACTAACAAAAATATGGCCTCACTGATAGAAGACGATGAACCCGCTCTACATGTCAACTTCTGACTCCAGTACACCATTGTGCCTGCAACACTATTATGTTCGCAAGTTTCCTTTTCAATTTCTTTTCTTTGGCTTCATGGATCTGTGTTATTTGGGTTGGCTTTCATCAGACAGACAGGTTCCGCTGGCTACAACAGAGAACCAATGTTGAAGGCGAAGGGCCAAAATTTCACCTGTTCTTCATCAAATACGCATTTGGCGTACTGTACAAACCAATGGTAATAGTTACAGATGGCCAGTTGCTTGAAGCTGGGAAGCCAACACAAACCAATGCACACTTTTTTGGTTTGTGTTGTCAGCTGATACTGACCACTATATTCTTAATCATCTGTTTGCTGTGCCCGCTTCCTATTAGGTTGGTTGGCAAGCGTGTTTTTTAACAATGGTCTCAAAGTGCCCATGATCTCTGAAAATGATGGCCGCATCCTTGGATCACTGCAGGAAACAATAAACAAAACATAATTGAGACAATAAGTAGGGTGCATAAAAGATTGGTAAAGACAAAAAAAAATATGGTTCAATTTGAAGAGAATGAAATTAAGTTTTTCTGGATATCTACTTATTATTTTAAGTAATAAAGAACTATTCTGTTTTATCTCTTCACACACAATCTTTACTTCGACAATTTCACAGTAGTAATAATAACGTGACATACTTTACCAAATTATGATGTAATGTAAATAACTACACAACTGATGCCTCAACAATTTTATATGAGTTAACATCGTATAAATTTCAAACTCCATTGCAAGTTAAAGGATACTAACGTCTGCCAGCATCTCTTGATTATCTCTGCTACAGCAGGATCCACACCGCCTGGAATATCAAGCCTTCGTTGCTGAAAACCAACAGCTCCAACAACCTGCATCGGATTCATACCTTCCCACGGCTGCCGCATTGTACAGAGTTCCCATAATATCACCCCATAGCTGAAAACGTCGCATCTGAAAACAAGCACATAATGCACATCAATCACAAAACCATTTGGAATCAAATACAGCGACATTTAAAACCTACTTCTCATCTGATGGTTCATTTCGAAGTACTTCTGGTGCCATCCACTCCGCCTGCATTTGATGTGTCGTGCAGGCAGTTAGCAGAGAATTATTTAGCCTAAATCAGAGTTTTGGGCTAAGCAAATTAATCACAAATGCAAAAACTTATAAAAGAATGCTGATATGGCATCATCAAAGTTCCGTGTTCTAACAGGAACAAGAAAAAAATCAGGAACCAGCTAAATATGGTAAATGGTAAATGTTTCAGGATCTAAAAATTCTCTTCAGTCTCTCTCATTCTCATGCCCACATGGATGCAAATATAGTCTGTAGAGTAAACTATAGCATAATCAAAAGACAAACCACACATGCAAGTTCAGATTGATATCAAGATAAAGTGAATTATGAGTTTTTTTATGTACATGCTTACAGACCTGTCCAATACGATTACCCCAGGCCCTGTCAATGTCTGGACCTGTGACCCGACACTAACGAGTGATTACGAGTCTGCGTGCCCCGGAGCCTAGACGGTAATGCAAGAAGAACACAAGAGGTTTATACTGGTTCGGGCCAACGATGCCCTACGTCCAGTGGTGAAGGCAAAGACTTGTATTATCCTACATCCGAGGTGCTTGTAATAGGGGTTACAAGCGAGTTGCGAGAGAGGGTTCGTGACCCAGGTCTCGGCGTGTAGGTGGGTTTGAGCTTCTTCGTGTGTCTCTGCGTATTTTTCCGTGTCGTAAACGAGACCCTCCCTCCCCTTTTATAGCTCAAGAGGAGTGAAGGGGTACATGTGTTTGATGTTACAGTCTATTCCTGGGCACAGGGCGAGGGATGGTGTCGGCATGGCAGGGTGTCCCATTCTTGGGGCTGTAGCCTCAGCGTGGTCACCCCTGTTGATCGTGCTTGGCCATCCCTGACGTTGTGGACTTGATGTTTGGTCATGTTTCCACCTTGTCGAGCCCTGTTCGACGTTATGGCCTGTCTTTCCGAGGCCTCTTCCTTGACCTGCACTCGGAGATGATAGTAAGTGTCGTGGCTACAGTGTTTGAGATTTAATCTCCCCTGTTCTCTCTGACTCGCCGTACGCACAGTGACAGCGTCAGATGTTGCAGTGATGGGAGCAGGTAGCACAGTGTGCGCCATCCCCTGGCGCGGTATGGGTGAAGGTGTGTCTTGCGTCCCATCCGCAGCGCGGTTACCGTGCGCGAGAAGTCCGGGAACAGGGGATCTGAGCCGAGGCTAGGGCTCGGGCGAGGCGGAGAAATCGCCCGAGACTAGGGGTCGGGCGAAGCGGAGAAATCGCCCGAGACCAGGGGTCGGACGAAGCGGAGAAATTGCCCGAGCCCAGGGCTCGGGCGAGGTGGAGAATTCGCCCGAGGCTTGAGCCGAGGCTCGGGCGAGTCGAGGCGGAGTTCCTGTTACTCTGGGGCTGTCCTGGACCGAAGGGGTATAGTTGCGGCCCATCTTGGTGGCGTTTCTTGGAATGTTTGGGCCTCAGGAAGGCAGCTTTAGGCTTCTTTATTTTCCTAGTTGGGGTACCCTAGTTTACGGTGCCCGACAGGCCCCAACCCCTCAAGCTACACAACTTAATATCTCTGCATATGTTTCAAAATCTAGCACTCTTTTCCGATCTATTTCATCCTCATACCCACATGAACGCAAATATAGTATGTAAACCATGGTGTGATCAATAGATAAACCAAATGTGCAAGTTACATTGATGTCAAGATAAAATGAATTTTGAGTTTAAATATATGTCTCTAGACCTGGCCAACATGATTGCATGCCCCAAACCACACATAACAATTCAAACAAAAAAACTTAGCTGATGGGGGAGTGGTGGACATTGGACAATTCATTTATTGCTAGAAGGCTGATTGGTGGGAAGCCTTTGGCAAATTGGTAACACTATCCAGGACATCCATGCCTAGCGACAAGATCCTGACACCTGAGGAGCAATGGCATGCGAGGGGAAGGTCATCTTGCGGTAGCAACGTGTCGTCATGGGCTGCTATGGCTAAGTCAAGTCCTTGAGGTTGAGGGGCAAAGGAGTAGGTCAGTGCTGGTCCGCTGACGCCATGAACATGACTCCCTCTTGTTCGTTTGGCTGATAAGCCATGGTAGAAAGTACTGTTGGCTGATTTATTATGAGAGAAAAACACTGCTGAATGGCTGACAGATTCGGTTGAATGCTTGCCGGTGTCATCGATCTAGCTGAAACTAGTTTCACCCTGGTCTCCATGCCTTGCACTTGTTCCAGAAGGGCTGGGAGACTAGAAAGCTTGGACAGCAAACTGTCGAGCTGCTTGGCCTGCTGGTCATCCTCTCCTTCAACACTGCCCAGTACTTCTTTGAGCATTGGGATCTTGTTACCAACTATTGATGTCTTGGACGGTGATACCAATGTGTCAGAGGGCTGATTGGTGAGAGGTAGAAAGCTTAATGTCCCAGACAGTGGCACCAATGTGTTAGAGGGCTGATTGGTGAGAGGCATAAAGTGTAGATTGTAGCCGGAGATGGTGGGACGGGGCACAGGATGTCATTTGCAACCCGTTCTGCGGTGGAGGGATGGCTGGTGGCTAGGGCATGGAGAAGGGGGAGGCGGTGATACTATTCATGATAAACAGTGTCACATAAATAGTAGCAGTCGCAAGAAAACAGGAAGGCACAGAAACAAAAGGGTGAGGGTAATAAAACCTCTAATTCTTTCTCAATTTAATTGAGTACATCCTCTAAGTTTTGTAGTCTTCTTAGACTTATAACTCATAAGCAAACTAAGGATGGAATCCTTATAGCAATGATCAACCTTTAGAATCAAAGTTGATTCTTTCTCTACTTTCCATAAACCAAATGAATCATCAATTCTACCTAAACTAGATACTTTAGGGCAACTCGTTGGTGGGTCTGAAAGAGACTGATATATAGGGGGAGGGCACGCCTAGGGGGTTGGCTGGGCTACCCTGGGCTGCTGGCTACCACCAAGGCCCGTTACACTTAAATAGTTCAACACTTGCTCTCTTAGGCCTCGTACATGCAAATAGGAGCGAGCAACAATTATTTTATTTGATTGCACTAGCTTGGATTCAAACTTGAACTCTATTCAATCGCATGAACCAACCAATTCAACTCAAAAGCTTAAACTGATGGGAAGTAGTGGATAATTCACTTATATATATGTATGGTATTATCCTATATACATATTCACATCACACATGATAGAAATGTATTTTACATATGAGGTATGGTAAATATAAACTTGGTGCTTCCGAGAACAAGTTTCTTATATTATAACAAATGGAAAATGTTTGATTTAATATTATTGTGAAAGCTTACTGTTCCAGCTGTAGATCTTGACGAGAGGAAGGTACTATGTTTCAGACGTGATAAACCAAAATCGCAAACCTAAACAAAAGACAAGTGATAATGGTTATATATATCTAGAAATCCCCAAAAATTCAAAGCATACCACTTTAATGGACCTAATTATTACCTTCACAACCCAATTTTTGTCAACAAGTAGATTTGGAGACTTCAAATCCCGGTGAACTATGACAGGGGTGCAATTGTGTAAATAATTCATACCACGCGCCTGTTGCAGACAACAAGTATTAAAGAAGAATAGTTGAAGTTCTTAATATGAATTAACACAACCAAAGGCAGCTTAAGTGTACCACATCAAGTGCCATCCTTAAACGCCTTTTTTCATCCAACTGGTTATTGGGCCGATGGATTAACCGAAATAAACTACCCCTGCATTGCCAATATATAGTTAGCAATCGTGCATTTACGCAAGTTAACCTGTATATAAATAAATACTCCCTCCATCCCAAAATAAGTGTACATCTCGCAATTCAAGAAGTCAATAAATCTTAAGTTTGACCAAATATGTACAAAAATATTACTAATGTTTATGATGTCAAATAAACATCAGTAGGTTAATCACATTATTTATTTTCATAGCAAACATATTTAGAGATACAAATATTAATAATATTTTCTACAAATTTAAGTCAAACTTGAGATTGATTGACTCCTCGAAGTGTGAGACATGTACTCTTTTGGGATATAGGGAGTAAAGACAAAACATAGTGATTTACAGCCATGATAACCTATACCTGAATAATGCTTTACCATACTACAAATGCCTACATCTTGTACTCTCACTACAGTCCTGCAATATATTCCCATTTTGAATTAATTCTTATACATCCTACTCTCTATTTTCTGTTAATTGCAGTGTAAACTTGGTAGACCCTATGGGCACAACTTCCCATTTCCTTAATAACATATCAATGGGCTATTCCGAAAATTTACAAAGTGCATCAGTAGTTTTGCATAAATATGAGCAAATTCAGTGTAGGTGAGAGGCTGATATTAAACGATTGTTTGACCAATAACAACTTTCTAGGAAGAGTACTTTGGTCATTTTAACAGGACTGTCATTGACCAAGATGGACCAACACAAACTTGAAAGGCCATCGATCGAGAGCTTCATATTTGTACATGAGGGATGGTCGGATTAGCTTTGTCAAAAAGAATCAATGGATATGAATCAACTATCAAGAAAAAGTAACAAAGAATCAACATGGGAGAAGAAAAGCCACTTCATAGAGGAGCTCAGAAGGATGGCAGAAGGAGTGTAGATTTTTGCCTGAGGGTTGTAAGTTAAGTAGTCCAGTTAGATGACTTGATGATTATACACCCACAGGCCCAGCACAAGTAACAACAGAGTAGCTTTGAGGTTTGTGAAACCTTTTCACATTTTTTACTTTGGAAAGATTCATTAGTTTAACCACAAAATCAGCATCTCTATAGGAAACTACATGTTACATTCATTAACTTCTTGTTTTTAATTGAACACACTTCTTTGAGAAAACACAATAGATAATTAATTAACAGAGATTGGCAGTATCATTATCATTATCAATTATCCATGAAGTAGTCAAAGATTCAGAATCTAATATAATATTTGAACAACGACGCAAATCGGTACCTTGGAAGAAATTCAGTCACGATAGAAAGATGAGGAACACGAGTGACAGCACCCATAAAAAGAACAACATTAGGATGCCGCAATCTTCTCATTATTCCCACCTAAACAGAAATAAATAATGCTATGAATAAGCATGAAAATCTTTGGAGAAGAGTTGAATAATCATAACAAAGTAGACACATTGACAGATAATTTCATGACATACCATGCAATTGGTGTAAGACAAGGACTAACTTATTTTAGGAGGAAAATGTGTTTGAACTTTGAAGCATTTTACCAAATCGTAAAAAAAGTTTGTGTTCAAGTCTGTTGACTATTTTTTTTTTTTTACTTTTGAGCCTACTTCTAAACTGCACAGATCAACAGAGCTTGGTTAATTATCATGCTTGTTAATTTCATGTCATACCATGCCAAGAGTGCCAGACAAGCATTAATTTATTTGTGACCCAAATAATTTGCTGCACGTACTAGGTTATGCAACTAAGTAATATCCACTCTAGCTGTTCCCTAATTTCTGCCAACAGCTCCTTAACCTTCTTCGGGTCCTACCAATGAAAGCTTAACCTGGTAACAATTAAGGAAGTAACACTAATCACTCATCAAGGTAAACTATCTTATGAACATCGTCCATGTTGATCCCATGTCAGACCAGACAGATGGGCGACAGGGAGCAAATCTGGTGCCGTCATGTGGACTGATGGCAGTTGCAGTAACTAGCCTGTAATTTAACATAAATACTAATCCCGTCAAGAAGCATGTTACCACAATGCTGCTCCATGGGATATGCAGATCGAGCAAGGCGACAGCAGTGGAGGCGGCTGCTACGTGCACATGGTTATAAGGAACAATGCCAAAATCCACACAACGACCCTACCAGAAGTCCTTTTATGTTAGATAAAGAAAGTCAAACTACCCATAACATATCAAAAGTTTCAAACTTTCAATTTCTACTCCTGGCTCCCTACAGGAGTAGAAGGTATCATCAAATGTCTCCTTTTGTCTTGTTTTGAAAACCCACATGGTCTCCGGTACATATGTCAAACATTATTCTTTCTGATTGTTCATCAGTAAAAACTACTAAGGATATCATATGATACATGGCCAATTCACTCCATTCTCATGTGTCAAATGCTAACAATTTTGTTTTTGAGGGTTGCTGAGCATAAACTAAAACCACATATGGTCTGATTGGTTACTTGCATTAGTATTGCATTGCATGAGGTTATGCAGCATGTTTTAATACCACTCCATCTTGTACTGAATAGGTAACACATGCCCATCCAAATTTTAACCATTTATTGAGTTAATCATACTAACTGTTAAAAATGGCCCAACACCAATTATTAGTTTCACTGTTCTAAGTTCTAACTAATAAAGACCCTGTGTCATTTTTAAGCTCATACAAGACAATCTTTAAATGTTTTTCACTAATGCAAACTTGATGTCATAGAAAAAAAAAACTCTTGCCAAATAGGCCTTTTAATAATAAACTGCTGCTATTGGGGTTACTAATCAAATAAAAAACATTTAGGGCAAAATGCACCTTAGCCAAATGAAAGCTCTGTGTACCTATATAACAGTCTGATGGGCCCAAGATTATTGGTTCAACCGTCTGATGGTGATTTGCTCTTATTAGTTCATTCAGACTAAGAAAATAAATCATCACATTATAAAGCTAGCACTTCCATTTTGCAGACTTCAAATATTTAAAGTGTGAAAATTCATATACCTCGGTTCTAAATTCTTCCAGAGCATCACTTGAAATATCTTGTTGCAAGAATTTCTTGACCGCAACTTCCTACACAGAAGAGCCAATTTCTATGATGCAACAGAAGCAGCACAAAATGGAAATGGTAGACTCCTATTCACAATGCACAGGGGAAACAAATGAGCTCTGTTTAAGTTATCTAATCAATCATTTGTAGGCCTCTTGCTTTTAAGTTTTAACATTATCACTTAGTGAATAATTCCAAGCATCTATAGTTCAGATGAGACCACCCAATACATATAGTTGTGGTAACTATCACAATGTGTCTGAAACCTTTTGTTTACAGAGAATTGATTCTCTAAGAAATTGTTGAAACACACCCTGGTGACTATTAGATTGACTTAAAGGTAGATCTCATGTCAGTAATACCCCCCAGGCAATCGAGGTTAGTGTCAGAGCTACAGATGAATCCATATATCACTGATATGGCTAGGAATCTGGGAATCCTATTGATGACTGGAAGGTGATTACAATGGCCGAGTTACTAGAACAGCAGCAGTAGAGAGGATTGAACTCCCTGGAAGGCTCTGATCTGCTAACTCTACTTCTGCCTGCCTCTAACCCCGACCGCACTAGTTTTTATATTAACCACATGTGTGGCTGAGGACACTTCCTACTACTATTAGCTAATTATCCATGCACTAGCACTAGAGGTAGCCGCACACCCACATGAGCGTGGTACTTAATTGCTCTAATATTAAGTTCAAGTGATATGATTTAGTGCACCCATGTGCCTAAGTTACAACTTGCAACAAGATTTAGCACTACCCTTCAGGTCAGCGGCATTCCTATAAAAGAAAGAGGGAAACAGAGAAGTTCTCATGCATGTGGCCATGTGCAACAATGAATGAGAAGCATTATAGATTTTGACAAGGTGAAACAATGGGGATAATTCTGTTTCTTCACGTATTATTCTATTAGATTAGAAACTAATCTTTCTTCATTACACTGGTTCCCATTTTACCATAAGTTTACATTTATTACCAAAACTCGATATTTTTCTAATTTAGCAATTTTCAAATACTATGTGACAATGTAGATGAAAAACTTACTGTTTCATGCCATTCACCTCTATATACCTCTCCAAAAGATCCTGGAGAATTGGAGATAAAAGAGAGTTAGAACAGCATTGAAAAAACAAGGACAAGGAAGCATGATCACTTCTCACAGTATGTTTTATCTTTAGCTTTAATACTCAAAATAAACTGAGTCAAATTATACAGGCAGGGCTATGGAATTGAATTTGCTAAGAGCAAGAGAATTGTACCCAGCCCAACTCGTTCTCCAAGGGTAAGTTCTTCCCACTGGATTTCAAACTCGGCAATTTCATCAAGAGCAATTTCAGATCTGGCGCTCTCTGTCCCAGTTGACCTATCAGAGATTCGCTCAGCTTCCTGAGGTGCTTGAACTGAATCCTTTTCATGCTCAAGGGAATTATCCTGTCCATGATTTGTTTCCAGCTGATCATCATCCAACAAGTCATGCCTACCTTTTTGGATTAATTTATTTGATGAACTTGGCAAGCAAAGCAATTGACAACCAGGATCCAAGTATTCATATTGCTTGTTAACAGCACCTGTCGTAGCAACAACTGCAGCAGCAGTGGCAGCTGCTGCAACTGGCACATCTAGTTTAATGTCGCCGTTAGATTTCGCGGCAGCAATGACCATTGAAGATGAAACCACTGCAGCTGTTGCAACAGCCGCAGCCTTAACAGGCATTTGCTTTATAAGTTGTAACGGATTTTCCTGAGGTGCAGATGGTTCATATAGAGGTATAGAGGGATTGACGTTATCCCGGAAATCGATCTGATGGTAAACACCTAATCCCTGGACAGGCTTGAGGTCAGGAGGCGGCCGATAAGGAACAATCTTTGTTTGGAGCTCCTGTCCAGGATGATGTGGTAATGAAGGACCAAGGCCAGCACAACCATCTTGTGCTGTGGACTCAAGCTCATTCATTGTCCTTATCATTTCATCCTTTGTTTGAAACATAGATGTGTCGTAAACAATCAGGTCCTTTGGTTGTTCCTTAGATTCTTCTGAAAACAAGTCAGGTGGTGGCACAACTCCACTTTCAAGTAATACAGCATGGATCTTTTCTGCTATCTGAGGGTTCTCTTTTGCAGCACTAATCATATACTCAGAGACATCTTTGACTTTCTTCCTTCGTACAGCTGGAGTACTGCCCATCTCAGAAGATGGAGAACTTGATGATGAATTATTTGATGTGATCGACTTATCTTTGCCTTTTGCAGTCATGGTATGATCCGTATTAGATTCATGAATAATAGGCATGTTTTCACTTGCGTATGTGCTAACCGATAGCTCCTCAAATGAACTTGATACCCCAGACCCAGGTACATCATTGTCACTCTGGGCAGTTGTTGCTCCATCTGGACCAAAATGCCCACCATTGCAAATGAATCCTTTTTCAAGCGATTCATTTCCAAATGAACCATGCATGGAACTTGAAGCTTCACTGAAAGAGGAAACCAACTGAGTGCTAGTGTCATCTTTGTTAACATGTTGATTATCTATGACTAAGCTGTCTTCCAATTCTCTACCCAGGTTGGCACCATCTGATGAAATAAGAGTACCAGGATCTATCATGAGATCAACAATGCACTCCCTGCAAACATGTGGTATGTTACAATGTTGATGTATTAATGCAATGCCAACTTTCATTACCCATTGCTAATACAAGGTGCTGAAATCAGAAAAGTAGACAAAACTATTCTAGTCCCTAATATCCAAGTACTGAAAGAGACAGCTTGTACTGTCAAGGAACTGGTAAGCAAAGTACCTTCCATCATTAAATTTCACAATGTTCAAAGCACCATCATCTGATCCAGTGTACTCCCTTCCTTTAACTAGTCGGCAAGGAACAGCAAGGCTGTCTGCTAAAACCTAGATGCAAGTATGCAGAGAAAAGAATTAAAATACTGAAAGGCCACAAAAGAACAAGTCTTGTGAGCATTAGCATGGGTTGAACCGATATGTCATGTTCACCTGAGTATATAACAAAAAATAAGTCAGGTTTTATGCTAATAACTAAACAAGAAAGTGACTAAAAAAAGAAAGCGACCATAAATGATTGACATCCACGACTGCAATTTTTCATGCTTATTGTTCATGGCAAACTTCATAGTTACAAAATTAATGTGCCTCAGATTGCTGGCCATATTGCAATTTGTTACTGACCTTAAAAAGCAGTGCACGGTGACGAGCCAAACCAACTGTTAGCTGCCCAAGAGGTATAACTGCACTTCTTATATTAGCTTTCAATGCACTGCTCATATTCCAGTACTTCAACAGTATGCTTTCTGGATCAGTGACTGGTCCACCCATGTAGTTGGAAACTAAATTAGCTAGAGCCTGAACCAAAGAGTGGCCAACAAATTCTGATTCTTGCGAGCGAAATTCCAAAGCCATGATAAATGCCTTCTGCTCAAGAGCTACGAGTTCAGAATCTAGTGCTCTGTTGACCAATACAGCATCGGTTTTGTTTCCATGTGAAAAAGGCAGTGCTTGCAGTTCCATCAAAGAGGGTATGGTTGATAATGCGTGCTCATCCTCAGCGGCACAAATGTCATAGAAACCATCCAAGATTTTGTCGTCGTAGCTAAGGGCATTGAAACTCTGTGAAGCACGAACAAATCTACCATATGAGGGAGTGAGAAAATGGTAAGAGTCAAATATATAGGGGGTTTAACTTCTGAACAATCTCTGATGGAGAACATCTTATGGTGGCTATCGGACGCTGGCTATATCTAGGATATAGAATGAGTATTTCAGTGCATTGCAAATGCAGCTTCTATAAAAGTATGGGCAGCCAGTAGCTTCTACTATAAAGCAAGGCAGATGTTCATTATGCTCAAAAACAATTGAACTCACTGCAAAATTATGGAGTATTTTAAATTTTCAGTCAAAACAGAAAAGGTTAGATCACGAAGGATAGATAATCCAAGGTGTCCTACTCCCAACTAACATAATTTCAGAGATACCAGAAAAGGAATTTTCATATATGCCATATCGAGATAAGTACGTTACTATATATATATATATAATTACACTACCCCATGACACACCCATTCCATTACAGAATATAATTCAACGGCTATCAGAAGAACATCACCATGATGGATACCTTTGACCAAGCTAACATATGACAGACCCCATTTCTGCTCTAACGTCCAATTTGCATGAACACAGCACGAGTGAGATCCCATCGAGGTAAGAAAACAATCTAGAAGATAGCAGGAGGGGAGTGGACATGCTGAGTACCCAGTATCGGAAGGCGACGACCTCCGCGGGCGAGCTCTGGACCGGGCAGGAGCCGAGGCTGATCTGCTTGGCCACCTCGATCTGCACCGCCTCCGAGTCCTCCCTGACGCTCATCTCGAGGGCCAGCTGCATGTGATAGTCCTCCAGCTCCGCCTCCTGCTTCTCCTTCTTCTCCATCTCCGCCTCCCGTCTCCTCTCCTGCTGCTCCGCCTCCTCCTTCAAGGACTCCCGCCTCGCCCTCTCCTCGTCCTCCTCGGCTGCTGCCTTCCTCTCCTCGACAGACGAAGCCAACGCTGACTCCTCCTCCACCTCCGGCACCGCCGCCGCTGCCGTTGCAGCAGAAGCAGGAGGCGGAGGCGGAGGCGGTGGGTGCTGCGGCCGTCCGGTCGCGGAGCTGAGCCAGCCAGACAACCTGCCGGAGGAGTGTCTGTGCTCGATGCTACCGCCCTTCTTCGTTGGCGGCGCGGGAGGTGCCGACGGCGACGAGGCCGCGCCGTCCCCGGCGGCGGAGTCGCCGATGTGCAGCTTCCTGAGGAAGTTCTTCATGCCTCTGCCGCGCCGCCACCGCCGCCGCCGCAGCTACCAGTGGTGCGGCGGTGGATCCAACATGGCTACTATGGGTGCGGTGCGGGGGCGGGCAGGAGGTGGAGTGCGAGGATTGACCTGCCCGCGTGGACCCGAAGCCGCATTAAATTGTAAAATGGTCTCTTTTTTAGGATCTGTTTGTAATTTGGCTGCTGTGATAATAATACTATAATATATGTGTTTCATGTAAAAAAAAAACTTGCCTGGTCGCCAGTTGCGTCGCGCCTGCTTCTCCTGTTCGGCTCATGCTGGTGGGACCAGAAACCCACCACTCCCCCAAGCCGGCTCGGCTCATGCTGGTGGGACCAGAAACCCAGCCCACTTGCCGTCGTCGGGTGGCCTGCAGCCTGTCGCTCTGCAAGCAGGCAGCGCAAGTTGGCCAATGGCCACTGGTGTGGCGTAGTACTGGCGTGGCTTTTGCCCAGAGCCAGAGGCCCCCTCGTAAGCTGCGCGCCCACCACCATGTGCGGTTTGGGATCGCGCTGCGCCCGTGGGACCCGAGCGCCATCGAACAGTCCCATGCCCCGGCCGGCCCTGCGCTGCGGTCAAGCTGGAGCTGAGGGGGTGTTTGGACTACTCTCTATTCCACGTTTTTCAGCTCCGCTCCACGTTTTTTAGCCAAACAGTTTCAGCTACGCACTCAGTTCGAGAAAAAATGGTGGAGTTGTGAGAGCACCTAAAGAGGTACTCCACGAACTCCAGTTTTTTATGGAGCTGCTTCATGGTGGAGTTTGGGGGGCAGAGTTCGTGGAGCAGTGCCAAACACCCTTGTCGGCGTCTAGACTCGTGGTCCAGACACAAACGAGTATAAGTATACGTGACTACCTAAGTCTAGATGGTGATGCAAGTGGAACACAGAGAATTTATACTGGTTCGGGCCGGGAATGCCCTACGTCCAGTGAGACCGAAGGTCTGTATTGCCTTGCACCCAAAGGTGCTTGTAGTAGGGGGTACAAGCAGGTTGCAAGAGAGGGCTAAGTCCCAAGTCTCGGTTTTGTGGTGGACAGAATGCTAGTTGCTACTCTATGAGTGAGCTGGCTACGAAGTGCACAAATGTTGTGTGATTGAACTTGTCGCCCTCTCCTTTGGTCGTGAGGCCTGGCCCCCCTTTTATAGCCCTAAGGGGAGGCAAGGTATTTACATGAGGGCTTGGGGATTTCCTTCTGCCGAGTGGAGGAGTAACAGTCCCGACCCTGTAGGGGCTTGCCCATCTCGTCCTTGAAGCATGGCTGACAGCATGGCTGCTCCTGTGGAGGGTTACCGAGCCTTGTTGGAGTCGTGGGGGTCGGATCGGTGATACTGCTGTATGTCCTGTCAATAGGAGGAGAAGACAGCAAATATTGATGACCTCCCCCATTCCCTTTTCACTGTGAGGCGGTACACCATAGTGAAAAAGGTAAAGTCGCACAGTGAAGGAGGTAAGGCTGCAGTGACCAGGGTGGTTGGAATAGTCGCCACCCTGCCCTGCTGCGCTATGGGAGTCACCGCGCCTAAAGTTGAAAACGGACGGGACAAATCCCGTTCCGTCCGCTTCCGTATACCGTATTTTCCCGTTCGTTTTCGTTTTTTACGGGATAAACGGAAACGGGACCGAAAACGGGACGGAGTGAAACGGGAGCGGGATCGAAAAGGGTAACGCATTTTTCCGTCCGTTTTTACGAAATCCCGTATTTAACCAGGATATCCCGTTTTCATCCCGTTTGTAATAAATCCGGAAAACTAGCCCAGCATGGCCCATAAGCCCAATACAGCCCAAAATACCAAACCCTGTCTGCTCCTCCAATCCTCCTGAGCACCCCAGTCGACACTCGACTCCCCCTGGCCGCCGCTCCCTTTCCTGTTTCCTCTCATCCTCTGGCTGCCGGCTGCCGCTGTCCCGTTCCCTTGCCGCGCGCCCGCTGCACGCCTGCACCGGTGAGCAGTCCTCCCGGCTCCCCTCGTCCCCTGGCCGTGGCGTTGCATCAAGGGAGGCACAC
>Ga0182004_10000984_pt1 | contig 19715 bp, 11 predicted proteins | sample Sormic07211540_1_FD_120479 | JGI IMG/M metagenome (GOLD analysis project Ga0182004, IMG submission 120479) | Endophyte microbial communities from Sorghum bicolor roots, Mead, Nebraska, USA - 072115-40_1 MetaG | ecosystem: Host-associated > Plants > Roots > Unclassified | place: USA: Nebraska...
AACTCGGCGGCCGAACCTGGATAAAAAGTTTGTCCGCGTCTTGCGTCACCATCGAGTTCGTAGTTTGCGCACCGTCTACCGATAAACTACTACCGTGGGTATACCCCAAGGTAGACTGCCGACCAGCTTTCGTCGACAGCAGAGGCTCACAATTATGAATTTTGGCTGACTCGATTTTTGCACACATTTGAGGGATAGTATTATTTTTCAGACCTTGTTACAAGGCTCATACTTTGCCTTCCAACAAGCTCGGGGACTGCATCGGTACAATGCATCTCAGTATCAGATTTTCTATGAGGAGTTTTCTTTTTGACCATGGCACCACGTGCCTACGTCACCTACTACCAGACTCGGGGACTAAGTGGGCACACTTCACCTTGCAGTGAATTTGCTTGCTTTTTGAAAGGCTTTACTTTTCAAAAAAGTAAAGTGGGCACACTTCATTAAAAAAGAAGACTTTTTTAATTAAGAGCACCATGCATTATTCGAACAACCTGCTTCCTCGATGTTGATGTTGATCGACTATCTTTTGAGTTGGTTAAAATACCGTTGCAACTGTTCGAGTGATTTTTCTGTTGGTCGAAGACGTCAAGCCTTACTGGTCGAAGAAGCTCAAGATGGCATATGGCATGTTACATCATAATACATGGTGCTCGGGGACTAGCTGTGGGGGTATAAACCCCTATACCCTTACGGCTAGACTTGGGCTGGGAGAATTGACCCATTACGAGACAGCTCGAGGCTTAATCCAACTGCTCGGAGTTTCGCAAGGAAACAAGACGTGGAGATCAAGCAGGATTCTAGTCGGTTAGAATAGGAATTGATATCACGTTATCTATTGCAATTGTAACCGACTAGGATTAGTTTCCAGATTTGTAACCCTACCCTCTGGACTATATAAAGAGAGGCAAGGGACGCCCTTAGACAATTGAATTCAACACACAGCAATACAATCAGACGCAGGACGTAGGTATTACGCCCACACGGCGGCCGAATCTGGATAAAATCCCTTATTCGTGTCTTGCATGACCATCGAGTTCGTAGCTTGCGCACCTATCTGCCGATAACTACTACCGTGTGTATACCTAAGGTAGACTGCCGACTAGCTTTCGTTGACATCTGTCCAACCATTATTAATGTTCATCGGCACAAGACTTGCCGATGGCTGGAAATTAGTTGTCATTGCTGGATTGACATAACCCACCTGAGACATGAACCTTTGTTGTGTTGGCAATAGATTTGCCGATGAGTTTGCATTAGGCATCTGGAATGTTGGTGTCTGAAAATTCCCACCAAATGGCCTTATAGTAGTTGTCGTGGAATATTGAGGCACTTGAGTCATCGGCGAGACTGAAGGCGCCGATGGCATGGGAGTCTTCCCTGCTAAGTCAGTTATGTGAGATGTTCCAGAATTATTGGCAAAAAACTTTGCAGGCATACCATATCCCCACCAATTGGGAGGAACTTGACAATTCTGGAATCCTGACATAGCTGATGCCAATAGATCTCTATTGAGCTGGACCGTCCTCATCAGATCAGATCTGGTGTAGATTGCTCATTAGCCAATCCTGCCATACTTGGAGGTGATGTGAAGTCTGTCCCTCTTTAAAAGTTCAAATCACAGAGTTTAGTTAAACTTAAGGAAATTTGAAGCCACTCACACGTATAGAGTGTAAGTGACGAAGGACGACGGAATGGAAGGAACAGACGTGGACGACGCAATGAAAGGAACAGACGTGTATTGGGAGCGCGAAAGAGAGACGAAAGAGAATTTTTCGCTGTATATTATTGGAAATAAATATGGCTTCTGAATTTACAGTAGTTTCAACAGATTAGGCGGATGTAAAATTGCTGCGTAAGATGACTTGCATTTGACATACTGTTGGGTTACAACGTACACCAGTCTATGAACGAAAGGCAGGGAAAAATCTTCGGAGCAACAGTGAAAGGCAAAAACTACGAAAGGGGCCGACGACCGAAAGAAGCTAAAAGAGTAATGAATATTATGAACACAAAATAGTCTCTATCTCTCAACAGTACCTCCCCCACGGACATTCTTCTATCCTGGACATGTTCCCCCCGTCCATTCCTCTCATCACACGTGGAGTTCAGAATTTGGTAAGGAAATCAGCACACACGTGCTGCTCGCCTATTGCAATTCTCAGTATCTATACAGATCTCACGGATAGGCACGGACAAACGAGTATGACTGATTAGCCAAATCCGAAACCTTCATTTGCTTCGTGGATTGCCAACAGTAACCTCTCCTGGAGCTGCTCTTTGGATGTGTACTCGGGCAAGTCTAGTTGGTTAAAGCTGAATTTAGCAAAGATGGCCTGGTGTCAGTAAACTAGACATGGTGGCTGCAAAATCTTTCACGGTAAGTGAAACGAAGCAAAATAAGCAGATAGGTTACCAAGTATGAGCTGAAGGCAGATGATTCGTGCTGCCGTAGGCCTTGTGTATCTGAAACCTTTGGGGCCCAGAGATCCCTTGAAGTGCACTAAAACCTTCCAACGGTACCTACAGATAAACTCAAATGTTAAGCACAACACATGGTGTGGCATCATAGATTCCAATGTGGCAGTTAACAAACTGTAAGCTTGCTAGAAGTGCAGACTGGAATGACAATCCAGAAACTGAATCAGTACTGCAAGGAATACCTTTGAGGTGCCAGTGACGAACTGGAGGAACCGAGCTTTGTCTTCCTTGCTGAACCCCTGAACGATTTCCCAGAACCACTGGATTACTGGAGAGGCTATGCTGTAGCCAGAATATTCTGTATTTGCTTTCAAATCGTCCACTAAAAGCAATATAGGTAAAACAGGTCAATTAGATGGATACATAACTAGACTAACAACCCTAAACCATATATTTGCAACACTTACAGTCAATATCTGGAAGACCACTAATCAGAAGTTCAAGCTCTTTGTCGTTGAAGATAGATATCAGCTCCCGTGGAATGAGTTCATTAAACCCTTCCATGAAGGCATTAATCTGAGGTCTGATTGCAGTGGTCAATCGATGCTCTGCTACCCGGTCGACATATTCATGCTTATTCTCCTCAGTAACCCTGATGTTACGCCCTCCAGGAATCAACTCACAATCAGTGACCTGCAAGGATAACTTACGACTTAGATCATAGAAAAGATTGAGACCACAAATCCTTGTGACACAAGCACAGCAAATACCTCTGCCTTCTCATACAATATCAGTTTTTCTTCGTCTGCATCCATGCTAAAGGTGAGATCCAAAACATCACTTATGTCATTCTACAAACAGAAAATAGAGAAGGTTACATCTGAATGATCAATTGTCGACAAAATTACAAGGAACATGCAGCATAACTTGTGTAAGTAAAGCATACAGCATACCTCGAGCATCCATTTCAAATTTTTGTAGTACGCAGGATCGATGGCTTCAATGTCATGGTATGTAACCTTGACTCCAAGTATGTGTTTGTAGAAAGATCTAGTAAAATGGGCATCTAAAAGCTGACCATCGAAGAGAGCTTTGCCAACCTGGTGTAATGTAAACTTCAGAAACTAGAATAATACTCGCATTATGTAATATATACAAACACATAAATAGGAGCACCAGAACTCACCACTCGTCCAACAAATTTGAAGTATGAGAGGTGCTCAGTTTGATACACAGAATTAGGATTCGGTTGAAACGTCAAATCATTCCCGACTGTCGTAAACAGAAGGGCACCCTTGTCAAAAATGACCCGTGATAGTGACTGGTACCATTCCCTTGTCAACCCACCAGCATCAATTCCTTCTTCCGCTTGAAAATGGACAGTGAGTCTACCCTTTAATTCCTGAGGAGAGCGCATCCTAAGCTGATTGTAGGAGTCCTCAAGAATATATGCACGACGCACAGAAATTCTAACAGGACTATGATGATGATGATCATACTGGTGCTTGATTTTAGACCGGAAATATGCACGTTTATTGTCAAAATCAATCAGGCGAGGAATTTTCAACATCAGTGAGAATGACTTTTCCAGCAATCCAGGGTTTTGACGGATGAATGCATTCAGCAATCTTCTGTGCTTCTCTGAGAATTTCACAAAAGCATTTTGCTTCTCATCAAGACTGGCTTGAGCAGATGACCTCTGCCCACCACTAGATGTTGAAGCATCTTCCATATCAGAAGTAGAAGCCTCTTGTACAGCATCAGGTTGCCCAGGACGCAACTTCTCACATGTCACAAAAAATGATTCTATATATGGTAATATGTTTTGAGTTCCAGCAGGCAATGGAGGTGCTACTCCTGTTGTTAATGTAGCTGCACTTGCAGAAGCAGGACTAAGATTTGATGCATACTCTGAAGAGCTTTCTATCTTGCTTATGCAGTTGCTCAATTCGAACCACAAAGCATCCAATGCTGTGTTAATTTCAGAAATCTGGGAAACCGCATCTGAATGTTCCTTCTCAGCAGGCTGTTCTGGATCCTTTCTCTCTTTAAGAGTAGTGACAAGAGAGCTCAAAGCCTGCAAAACTCTAAGAATTGCAGTACCATTGGCTGATGAAGAGCTAAGAAGAGCCTTTTCAGAATTCTCGTACAAACGAAGCTCCTTCATTGCACTAAGTGTCAAGTTTTGCATTGAACGTGCCAGCTCGTTTATGAAATGGCAACAGAAGAAAGGGGCCAGAGCCACAATCTTTTTCAACACTTCACCTACAAGGAGATAAGCGCTGTCCGACAATCTGAAAATGAGAAAAGGTCCATCCACCATCACATTAGGTAATAAAAAAGAATACAGTGAAACAAAAAAACTGATGTAAGATAATTTGATAGAGTATAAAACAGTACAAAAGAACAGAGCATTGTTCTCATATTTTTTTCTTGAACCACAAAGGAAGTAGAGCAGTTTTATAACAGCCAAAAAGGTTATGAAAGTAGAATGATCCAACAAAAAAAGGTACACGAGGCAGATCATGAATTAGCAGACAAGAAAATAATAATTAACTGTACAAATCACTGAAGAAAATCATCCACACACATACCCATCATGCGCAAGCAATGAACATAGCAATCTAAGCTCTGGTTGGGGAAGACTTTGCAAAACAGCTTGCAAGTTACTTTTGTTGTCAACAGCAGGGGCTTTGCTACCATCCTCGGGATTCGACTTTGATCCATATGATTCAGAAATGGAGTTATCTTTACCATCTTGCACTGCATTCTCAGGTGCAGATGGCTTCTCAGATGATGCTTCTAGCTTAGCTTGATTAATTTCATTCTCAGCGTTATGCATGACAACTTCAAGAAGGTTTAGTAACTGCACATGTCACAAAATGATAAGAAAACTGCGAGCCAAAATGTTAAATGAAATACCCAAAAGAAAAGATAACTCACCTGTTCAAGATGAGCTACACTTCTCATATAAAGTGGCTGATTCAACAGAGTTAACAGAAGAACAAGCGCAAAGGCTTTCCGTTCTTCACCATCTTCTAGGAGAAGAGCCTTGCCACGCCTATGATCATGTGCTTCTGGGCGACATCTTGATGGGCAAGGGAATTCAAGAAAGAGCAAGAGTTTAGCAACACTTGGATGGCTTCTTGCCAAGTTTGTCAGCGTTTCAAGCACACGACGTGAGACTAATGGAGGAACACCTATTTAAGGCAACAAAGAGAATCCATGCATTAAAATACATTGCAAATTAAAAGACCAGAAAATTAGGGAATGTAACCTGCTAAAAGGAATGAAGAAAGATGAAAACACTTAATTACCATCTGAAGATTGAGGACGTGAATATGTGATATTTGCATGGCATCCATACAACCTAAAGGGTGACTCAGGTGCATCTATTGATTTCTTTGAAAAGCCCTGCAGATCAAGCATAAGCATGTCCACCAGAATTCGAACCAAGGCCTGTCTGCTATCCCGATGAGTACAAAGGTTCACAAGAAGCCTCTGCAGCTGACCCTTGTATAGAGGCTGCAAATAATAATGCAAGAGGCAATTACAATAAGTATTCCCAGCATTCGATAAAAAAACAGAGTGCATAGAAGAAACAGTACTATTACCTGAACAACTCGAAGTAACCGAATAAGAGCTTTAAGGGCATCTTCATCAACAAGAGGAGCACCTTCAGTCTCAATTGGCTTGCTAGTTGATCTAGAGGGATCACCTGTGTTTCTACCAAGTCCTGCTGCCATTATGTCATGTCGGGAGGACTCACCTCTCCTGTTCCTGGAGTTCATACCAAAAAGGGAGCTACTGTGATACCGATGAGCAAATCTCTCCCTTAACATGTTAGCCTCAGCAACTAGTGCAGGCGTGAGTGTAGCTAGTAGAGTGTCAGGAGATGTCAAAAGCACCTGCAATTAGAATAGAATATGTAAAGAGACCATAATAAAACAATTAGATAAAAACATCTGAAATGGGACAGGAATTGAAAACAGTTATACCTCTTCCCGAATTTCTGAAGGGAATGTTGCAATAATTGAAACAGCATCCATTTCAACTGGCTGTCCTTCTAATTCTTGTGATTGTTGTTGTATCCTTTGAGTACGTTGTTGAGCTAGCACCTCCTCCCTTATATCAGGGGGAAGTGCAGCAAGAAATTCAGGATCAATATCACCATCATTCTGAGGTTGGTCATTAGAAGTCTGAGTTACTTGATTTTGCCGCGAAGAAAGAACTTCAGCTCGCAAGTCCTCTGGAAGGGCCTCCAAAAATGTAGGATCAATTGAGTCAGCACCTGCCGCTCTGATAGGCTCCTGATTCCCCTCACTAGCAGTCTGGTCAGGTTCTTGGTCTGGAATTTGAGGAACCTCACTAACACTCTCCAGAGACATATCTCTACTGCTTACTGGCACAGCATTTCCAGACAGCCTCCGTGATCGAGCAGCTGCTTGAATATCACCCGAAGGTAATCGTTCTGAGGCCCCTGAAGTTCCATGCCGGTCACCATCATCATGCCCTTCAACACTTCCTATTTCAACCTCTAAACTTCTGAGGCTCTCCCCTAAAGTAGCACCACTGCCACTGCTTGCTTGGCTCACTGCTTCAACATCACGTGCTACAGCGTCACTACGTTCATACTGCATCTCTGTAGCATGCTCACTTGCATTGGACACATCTCTTTGAAGTGCATCACTGTCAGGTGCAAGGCCAGCACTTTCTGACAGACCTACAGGATTCACTATATTTTCACAGTTCTCATTTTGCTGAGCTGGTGCTACTTCCCTTGCCTCAGCATCTGATTCATGGTTGGGCTGGTCATTTCCTTGAGTACCACCAACAGGTGTTGTCTGGCCATCAGGTTGTTGAGGAGTGGGCCGCCTCAAATGAGAGATCAGCAATTCTTCAATGCCTTCAGGTACTGCAGGGGCAGCAGATCCATTGCGTTGTGGACCATCATCTAGCCACATATTAAAGCGGTGTCCATTACGTCCACTTCGCAGGCTGCGGAATATAGCATCCAAACGGGAGGAGCTACTCTCATGGTTTCGATCAGAGAAAGCCATCTCAACAAGATTCTCTGAAGAAATAATAATAATAATATTACGAATCAATCATGTATGCAAGACATGACACTATCTACATACTACTGCCATTATCAGGCTAGGAGGATTAGGCAAATAACAATAGCAGGTTCTTGACAAATTAAAAATGTAATTTGGGATGGGCGTAGGTGGTAATGAAGGTAAGAGATACCTGGTTGCCCTTGGTGTGAAAAATTCAATGTTGAAGAAGGCTCTTCAAGAAGTGGGTGATCAAGAACACCATGGTCACTAGCCCTGCCAAGAAGATTGTATATGGAGGTACTTCGGCCTTGCCTTCTTGTACCAAAAATGTCCAGAGGCATCACACGCATTGTATCCCCAGACAAATTGTTGCTCCCACCAAAAACTTCAATGTGGTCAAACACATTAATGCCATTAATCCCCTCCTCCAGGCGAAGGATGACTCCTTCCTCGTCCTCATCTTCATCATCATCTTCTAGCAAATCCTCATCAAATTCTTCTTCATCCATTTCACGGTCTTCCTGATCTGTGTCAGGATGAGACATCTGATGGGCATCATCTTCCTCCAAATTGTTATTCTCCTCATCTTCATCTTCATCATCTTCATCAACCTCCTCACCATCCTCTGCAGACATATCATCATCAGTGTCCTCGTCATCATCAGCCATATCATCCTCTCTGTTGCGCGGAATTTCAAATCTGATTTCCATTGTAGATTCATTACCAGTTCCATCTTCAGCCATCTCATGCATAAAATCATCTTCACCATCACGAGCAAAGCCACCATCCATATCACGATCATGATCCATCTCATCTGCCACTGAATCTGAACTTTGTGAAGTTTGGACAGCATTAAACGTTTGTCTGTGATCAGTAACCATCTCTGTGTGCTGAGAAGTCATGTCAAGAGCCTGGAATCTATTAGATGATGAATTCACATGGTTGCCGTCGGAAGCAATCTTTGACGAGTTATCTCCTTTTGCATTATCTGCTAAATGAACATGTTCCTTACTAACGAGTTCCAGGGCCTTAATAATAGCAGTAACAATCTTTGCAGAATCAGGGTGATCCAAATCAAGAACTTGAAGCATTGTCGATAATGAATGAACAAGACCAACTTCAACAAATGTAACTGTGGATTCTGCTGACAGCGAGGAGCCAGTTGGTGATCGCGCTGACAGAATATCATTCAGCAAATCAACATACACATTCATCCTTGGTACTGGGGCTTTGTAAGCTGCAGACGAGTCGGTGAAATCAAGAAATATACTGCAGATTTCAGAGAAAATCCTTTTTCGGGCCTCTGCAGAACGAATAGATGAAGCCACCAAGAACTGATTAGCCCTTGTTGCCAATTTATACATCCAATCTCCATCACTTTTTCTCTCTTTCTTTTGCCTTGTAGCATGAGGAAGGAAATGCTGCAGGATATGGTTAAAGATTCCACCACTAATTAGACCAGCATTTGTTCGATTTGGACCATGCATGTTGCTCAGATCAGCATCATGACGAAGAACAACTTGAATGGATGATGCGTAAGTTAACAATACATCTGTCAGCAACTTAAGGAAAAATGCAGTTTTGGCAAGGGATGCAGTAGACTCTTGGATAGCATGCTTGCTCTCTTCAGGTGGGACAGACACAGCTTTCCCTTTCCCTTTTGCAGAACTGCAGTCAATATCCATGTCTGAAGATAAGGCGGTACCAGAGACAACATCAGCTTGATCCTCTAGACGAGGTTGCGGAACAAAGGACATCACCAGATCTAAGAGATGCTCTATAACTGTGACAAAACTTGGTGGTGGCTTGCGGTGAGATTTCATGTTTCTTGAATTCAAATCAGATTGTTTCCCCTGAGCATTTGCAGGAGATCCTGCAGCTGTGTCCCCAGAAACTACCTTAGTGACTGCACCTGTTGCTTTATCTTTATCAACTGACTTGTCCTTATCTTTCTCCTTGCTCCTTTCTTTCTCACGGTCCTTTAACAGAACAACATATGGTCTATCTCCAACCATCTCAATCTGGCACACAGACTGGGCAGCTTTCATAAATATCACTGGATCCCTATACACGACAAATGCCAAATTCTGGACAAAATTGCGTGGGGTAACCCTGGGATTTGCATGTCGATTAGCAGCTGTGACAAGACTGTGACGTATCTCTAATTCCATTGCTTGCTGAAGGGTGTGAGGGTCCTCCAAAATATGACGAATTATTGTAGAAGCCACATTGTTGAACCCAGAAAACAAGCTACTTGTCGGCAATGATAGCAATGCATTCAGACCACCAGACTCAAGAAAACATATAGCAGCTGCATGGACTTTTGTCAGTGTTGCAGAGAGCTGAAGAATAGCATGCATGGAAGCAGAAGGCAACTGTTTTTCTATGCACTTGCAACAGATCTTCAAAAGTTCATACTGGTCCTCCATGTCTAGTAACCCAACACTAGACAAGGATTCTGGATCTTTTTTCTTGTTGTCATCAATCACAAGTGATGTTTTTGTATTTGAGTTATCCATTTTCAGGACATATAGCTCTGTAACATCTGGCAACTTTGGTTCCAACTGTAGCATCTGGTCAACAGAAAGGAAACAGGAAATTACCCAATTAGGAACCTCATTCATGCCACTTTCCCTAGGTTCCAACTCCCAGCTGCGAAGCAGATCCAAAGCAACCTTCACAAATCCTGCCTTTGAGGCAACTTCACGGGCAGCAGTATCTCCATGGAGAATCAAAGCAAGAACATGTAAAAGAGCAGACAATGCAGTATCATTTGAAGGCTCAGATGCCACCACACATTGTTTCAGATTATCAATCAAATATGTAAGCACCTTTACTCGGTTTTGGCCATCATTCTGTGAGCTGATAGTAACAAGCATATCCCTGACAGGGAAAGCTAATGCTTCCTTTGTCTGAAGTAGCTTAAGACATGAATGTAACATCTCATCTATAGGAGGCAGCTGAACTGTTACTTCTTCCAGCTCAAGATCATTGGACCTACTATCTCCCTCTTGTGCAGGTGTATCAGAATTCCCAAGAGACATTGCAAGCGCCCGAGCAAGTTCATCATCCTCCTCTTGTGGTTCCTCGGGGTGTGAGAATAACCAATCAGTTGCTATTTCAACACTGTTTGTTCCAACTTGTCTTAATGCTTCTTCAGCCCTGGCACGAGAAAAACCCATCTCTACGATCAGTGAAATTGCACTCTCATCAGGAGGTGGACCAGCTAAACGAGCACCACCGTTGCCAATAGTGTTTTTCACTTCCACCCCAGAGCAAACATGCCTCATGATGGACATGACTGAACTAATCAACTCAATGTTGCATTCTGGAAACTGGGGATGGGCCCAGATGGGAAGAACTGTCTTCAACACCTTTGACTGAAGTAACTTCATGAACCTCTCAGCATCTTGAGGAAACCTTACAGATCCATTAAAAATAGGCTGCTCAAGTAATTGTCTAGTTGATGAAGAGAGAATAAAAGATGAGGTCACAAGATGATCCATAATTGCTCCATAGCTGGTGAGGGGACCATAGATCCATGAAGAATCCATCTCCTTTCCATCCTTTCCGGTTTTACTATCCATCTCCATAGGTGAAGACGGTGAAGACGGTGACCTGCTCATTGTGAAGAGCAACTCACTGGTGGCCTGAAATGTGGTCAGGATGGCCTGAATGACACCACGACAATAAAATGAATTCGCCATAATTGGATTACAGGATTCTGGACGGTCTAATAATATCCCATCAACAAATTCAACTGCCTTCCCAAGATATCTGCATTTTGTGGTAACAGTCATCTCCCTCTCGGAACTTACCGAATGTCCTTCAAAGTTGAGGTGCTCCAACACAATAGAAGCAATATTGTTAGCAACAGATATAACAGATGGGGATAGGTTTACAGGACTATTCTCCCGACGAGATGTAAGAAGCATTGCTTTACCAAGCTCCATAAAAAGATGGTTGATATGGTACGAGAGAGATCTCATCATGTCAAAGCAGGAGGAATGCTCAGATTTTTTCTTGTCCTCTTCTGATCTTGTGCTGGCATTTGCATCAGATGAACTGGAAGACTGGTCCTGGGAACTTGAGGACAAACCCAGGCTAGAATATCTATCAGAACCAACTCTCTGAGAGTCACTAGCTGCACGGCCAATGTCTCGATAAATATTAATGAGATCAGACACTTGAGACTCTATGTTCCACCCAGAACCCCTTCTCCTTAAAATTGGATCAAGATATTGCCTGAAAGAAGTGTATCTGCTATCACCAATGTCGCTGGCAGACAAGTCAGGCTGCTGGGCTTCAGATGTGGAAGAAGATGAACTGGTTTCAGCATCGATCTTGTTTTCTTCAAAAAGCGAAATTTTCCAAAGCACTTCCCGGTGAACTCGCCCAATATCTTCCAGGACCTCCCTGCTGGCATCGCCAAATTCTGAGAGCAACGCATTCATCCAGCGATTGTCTTTTGAGGCAGCTAGGAATAGCAAAAATTCAACAACAAACAAAGATGGGATCACTCCTTTTTCAATATTGGTCATCTCAAATGAGTTGGAAACTTTATTAAGTTCCCCCAACGCACTCTTCAAATGCTCCCTTAAAGACGAGCAAAATGCACGTGCAAGTGGAGTAGAGTGATGCTGAGTAAATCCCTTGAACACCATCGTGCTATGCAAAGCAATAGGCATCCCTCCAGATGACTGTGTAATGCTAGGCCTCAACAAGAGTGTCAAAAGAGCATGTAGACCTCCCTTTTCTACAAATAACCGGCAGGTTTCAGAGTTTTCCATTGTCCGGTGTACCAATACCATCACATGGAAAATGCTCAGATGAGAAAACTGTTCATCATTACTGCCATCCACACTGGAGTCCATAACACTTACCAAATCACGACCTTCAATATCAGTGTCCATATCTGTTTTTTCTTCCAAGATGGCTGTTTCATTGTTTCTATCTTCCTGAGATGAATTTAGTTTATTGATTATTTCAATAATGATGTCAACACCAATACTTCTCAGGGATTGCACATGACGAAGAAGCTCTTCCACTGCATTAGCTAGAAGGACCACGCCCTCATTCATTGGTATCAAGTATTTCCTGCTAGTGAAGGTATCTACAAGAAATCGTAATGCTGAAGTTTCCCTGACAGCCTCAAGTCCTTGGTTATTGAGGCATATTGCACCCAGGCCGTTAGGAACACAGATAAGGGCTTTACAAGATGGTACTACCCCAGCAATCACTGATGAGAGAAAAGCATCTGGAAGACCAAGTTCTTTCAAAGCAGGAAAGCATGTAGGATCTTTATGGATTATTTCGCTCATAACAGTAACTACTGAAAAATAAATGTCACCCCCAAACTTTTCTACATTCTGAAATATAAGAGAAAGTGAGACAGGTAATGAATTATCTTGGGAGCTTTGAGAACGAGCAGGATTCCCAGGGGAATAAGTAGCAGACCCCAAAGCCTTGAGCAAAGCTTTAATCAATCGCTTCTGGGAGTACAGGTGGTCCTCTTCTGATTTAACTGCATCAGTAACCATTGAATTATGTCCATCAGCAGTACCAATAACACGCTGCACCTCTACATGTAACCTCTGAGACAAAAGCTCTACGCCACCCAAGTCTTTGAACAGAGAAACAGCAGGGCTGCTGTACTCCATAAGCTTTTGGAGAGTCTTCACTGCCAAGCAGACAAGATGCATATGATAAGGATCATTATCTCGCAGAAGAGGCAAGAGAGGAGGGACCATCCCTGAGCCTCTAACCGTAGTCCCTGAACTTGATGAAGACAGTACATGGAGCAGAAAAAACTGAAGAAGGGCATCGACAATTAGAGGAGATGAGGTATCATTCGGGCTATTGAGTGAGGATATTGCTTTCTGCAAGACACTGAGCAAGACCATACGATTTCCACCAGCAGAGATGATACTTGAGCCACTCAATATCCTAGCACGCTCATGAGATGATGCATATGCTGCCAGTTGTGCTCCCAGTGCTAGCATAGCCAGTGCACGAATGGGCCCAGGAACAGAATCTTCTGACCGAACAAGCCTGATTAACTCGTTTATGTACTCTGGTTCATTTGTAAAGAAGTATGTAAGTTCATCGTGAGCATCACCGGATTGCACAAGAACAATGAACGAAAGAAGACTTATGCGGCTATAGATCCTACAAGTCCGTGCAGAGTTGAAGGCACGGGCATATCTTATCCTTGTAAGCAAAGCAAACCTGTGCTCTGGGGGCACATTGAACTTGTCCACACATTGCTTCAGTATGCTCAAGTCATCCCCCTTCTGAAGATGCATGTCTGGAATATGTATCACGCACAAATTAGATGGCTTGCCCTTGTCACTAGTTTGGTCAGGATACTGTGCAGGACCCAAATTATACTCAAAATGAAGAGTTGAACCAAGACGATGCTGTGTGCCACCATATTTGTTCTCCAAGTCTCCTGGGAACAAGGACAGGCCCCCCTGCTGGTTTCCTTCATTTGCCACAACACAAGAATATATGCCTAGACCTTCCTCCTTGCTGCCCCATCCTTGGGCCAATGATAGAAGATGGGTGTTTATAGATCCGCAGTTAATTAGCTTTCCATTCATATGCAACTTTGAAGGATTTATTTTGACCAAGGCAACAAGAGTTTCCAAAGCTGCTACAACTATCTCAGGGTCTGACGATGCCAGGAGAAGCTTAAGATGCTGACAAAGAAACAGAAAAAATTAACACAAACTGAACAAAAAAAACATGGGTGGTTATATCACACATATTATAAAGAACACAAACAGGTAACAGCACAAACAAAAGCTCACCTCAAGACCAGTAAAAGAACTTCTGTTCTGGCAGTTCTCCAAAACAATCTGCGTAACTCTTAAAATTTTCAAGATGGCATTCTTTGGCATAGGGTCAGCCTCAGTCATATCATCAGATAAAAGAAGATCCTTCCGATAAGAAATGTATGTCTTGAAATATGTGTCAAAATGAATAAATAAAGGCTTCCAATGGTGGAAATTTCCCTGTTTCCAATTCCAAGTACGTAAAGTAAGCTACAAACACAAAGTAAGCAAGTGAAAAGCATAAGATGGGTAGTCCTTTTGAAAAGTTCACCTTATTGAACTCCCAACGGAAGCCTGATAGCGGTATGGCAATGTCATGTAGTGGAATATTGATGACTCGATCAATAAATGCTTTGACGTTTGCAGGCTGCAATGCAAACACATGCAGGATAATTCATCAGCAAAGAGTTGTCTTCACAGGTGCACCAAGGATAACGAATGTCGAACCAAAAGAGGAACACTCCCCACATAATTGGTAAAAGTAGAATTTTGCAGTAAAAAGCAAGTTCCGTCAACAACAGTTACAAATCAGGTTTAGTACCAATTATAATATGCTATCCACGTCTCACAACTATGCATTGTTATGTTTCAGAATAGGCATCCAAATCACATGCATAAACCACGCTGGCCATAAATCACCTTGAAGAACATGTGGCAACAAACTGATCATTGTCACCAGGAAACCAGAAGTAGATGTGACAGTGTTATAGAGCAACCAAACTGGGAGTAAAAATATCAAACCGTGATATGTTTTACAATTGTTATATCAAACCGTGATATGTTTTACAATTGTTATACAAATTTATCAGAACTACTGGCATCGACCAAGTTCATACAGACCTCAACCATAATATTGCACTGTACGGCATCTGCTGACTCAAAATTATTGGGTTGGATAAATAATTGACTAAGACCAATAAAGAATGCTAAATGCCCAAAGAAGAACAGACCCAAAACACAAAGTGAGAAAGGAAACTAAAACTCATTAAACCTAGAAAAGCAGCAACTGAAGGACACAGGCAGAAAGAGAGCCCACTAAATCAGAAAGTAAAACCTATGACTGACATTATAGCATCATTACAACAGAACACCCTTAAGGGCAAATGACTTCACAAAAGAACTAAGGCCATGTTTGGAGCCACTTCTTAGGGGATTCTGGTTGAAAAAAGCAAACCAACTCCCCCAAACAGCATGCTTCTGAACATGCTTCTTCCGCCCACGATTCTTCCCCCAACACCTTTTGCACATGAGCGGAAGCCGCTGGCTGCAAGTGTTGGGGAAAATCCCACCGATTGTGAAGTTTCATGTTCCAATATTGCGCATGAACTTGATAGAATTTCCATCATTGCCATCACATAAAAGGCTTACCACACCTTTCCCCCTACCATGCACTCCAATTGCTCACACTAGGCCACTCGCAGGGGTGCCGCATCTCCCTGGTGACTCCACCAGCTAAGAAAACGCCAGCACCACTTCCATCAGATCTGACCCCTCAACGGTGACTGGTGGCTGCCTATCGTGAACCTCCAGATCCAACGACTCCGTCCAGCCCTCAACAAGTGAGATCGGCCAGCGACGACTACAGCCGCAACTTTGCCACATCCCGTTCAGCTTTCAAGGTATATATGTTCCTGCTTTTCTCACGCCTCCATTGAACATCCTCTCACATAGGTGTTGTTCTCCTTTAAAAAAAGTAAAAAGATGCTGGCAGTGTTCCAAAAGGCAGCAGACGGCACAGTCAGTTGCGAGTCATGACTTGTGCGGCCAAGCTGGGAGCAGCACAAATTGATAAGGTGGGAGGGGAGGTTAGGATAAGGTTTGCTCTTCAAACTTGGGCTTGGGCCTGTTTTCATGGGCCTTTCTATATAACCCATGGCCCACGATCTCCTGTTTCTTCTTTTATTTTAGATTAGACTTTTAGGGGTAAATATGCATGGGTATAAAATGTAAACACCTAGCTCATCTAAGCTCTAGGAGAGGGTGGGCCTAGAGATCGCCTAGTACCTTTTGTAACCTTGGATGCCGGTGATGCTTGATGAACCATCTAATGATTGGATCTGTGCATTATTGGAGTCGTGGTTTGGAAATAAGCTTACGCACTGATGTATTCATATGCATATATTTCTCCTCTCCATCCTACTGTGCGCTACTAATATCAGAAAGACATAAAATGATTTTTTGGAGTATAAAATTGCAGATAGGAAACAGAAAAGCAATGTTGGATGCGGGCCAAGACAATATTTTCATAGATATTTGCCTAGAAGTAGTTGCCCGTAATATTGGATTTGGGAGATGTCTGAATACAGCTGGGTTCTCTAACCTGGAGGCCAAATTCAATGCACGCATAAATAAGAACTATTGTCGCCTGCATTTAAAAACTAAATGGAACTCCTTGGGATACAACAATGGAACATGGAAGAGAATTAATTTGAATGCCTTTGGCCTCAAGGGAGATCCTACAAGTGGTAGTACTTGGTGATGATTGGTGCAATGAGTAAGAAACAGTATGATCTATTCCAGTTCTAACATCTTTGCATAGGTATATGAAGCTATTGACATGTGAAGTTGTTGTGTTTTTTCGGTGCTACTAAATCGTTTTAAGCATTGACACACACGGCTTGAGGATGAAAAAAAAGCTACAATTGTTATTTGATGGCTTAATTCGATTTTTTTTATCCCTTCAAATCTGAATTTTTCTTGTGAATTTGTTGAGATTAGATTTGGTATGTAATAATATCACGTGAGTGACAATTCTATTAACTCATGTCATATTTGCATATTCACGTCATGTTGTATTGCTATGCAAAATTATAAACTTATAGGATTATGGGTCCAAATGTAGGGGGAAAAGGCAATAAATGGTTTAGCCGCTTACTTATCAACCAAACAAATCATCATCAGCACTAGGGGCATTCATGTCATTACACACTCATGACAGATAATTTCTTCAGGATAATCAGTGTTGCCAAAAACATAGATTCAAGCTGATTCTCTAGACAACCAGAAAAGCTCTACAAGAAAAAGTTGTTCCAAAAGCAATAGAGATTCTACCAAACAGCACTAACTACCAACCCTAAGAGAGATCACAAGCGAGCCCACAACAGATAAACTAAACCCTAACCTGAGATACCAATAGACAATTAGTTTTATCCAAGACCATGAAAGGCAAGTCGCCCGTTACAATCACCTAGAACGAAGGACACGGCAAGCAAAGCAGCCAGATTCGGGGCACGAATCACCTAGAACGAAGGACGGCAAGCAAAGCAGCCGGATTCGGGTGACGGGAAAGAGAACCGGAGACTCACCGGCTCAGACTCGACCTTGATCGCAGGTGAGACGGCGCGGCTCCCGGCAAGGATCTGCTGCAGGCGCAGAGGGAAGCTGGCTCTATGTGCGGCCATCGCCGCCGCCGCCGCCGCCATCTCCGACCGGAACCCCTTACCTGCTCGTCACCTGCCAAAAAAAACAACAACCACCAAAACCCATCAGCGAAAATAAGATTAGAATCCCCAATAAAAATCCCGCGAAAACCCTAGACCGCCAGGTCCGATCGCCGACCGCCAGGGTCGGGGAGCGCTGGCGGCATGGCGGCCGGTGAAGGGGGTGGGAAAGCTGGGCGCGCGCGTACCTCTAGGGTTTTGGGCTGGCGGGGCACACACATCGGCCGCGGAGGAGGCCGGCGGAGGAGCGAAGGGTGGGGATTCAGAGGCAGCGACGCGAAGGAGAGAGGGAGAGAGGGTTGTGATTGTTGTTGGCCTGTTGGGGGTGTAGAGGAAGAGGAAACTTAGAGAGTTTGGTCGCTTCGCTTTTTTTCTAAGGAAGGGGAAAGGATGCGCACTTGGCGCACTAGGTCACGGGCACGGCGCGTGACAGACGAGGAACTACGTAGTTCTGTTGGCTGCGGCTGACCGAGGAAACACAGGTTGGGTGTACACGTATCTGTGTCTACCTTTTTAGCCCTTGTTTAGTTCTCGAAAGTAAAAAATTTCACGACACTGTAGCATTTTCATTTGTTTGTGGTAATTATTGTTTAACCATAGACTAACTAGACTCAAAAGATTCATCTCGTCAATTTCGACCAAACTGTGTAATTAGTTTTTATTTTCGTCTATATTTAATACTCCATTCATGCGTTTAAAGATTCGATGTGACGGGGAATCTTGAAAATTTTTAGGTTTTTGAATGCAACTAAACAAGGCCTTAATCCTGCTATAACCGAAAAGTACCAGAGCAAGATGATTTTTTGGTACCACGATTTATTGGTGTCACTCCTCCGCCTCCCAACCCCGCTTCCACCTTGCGCCTTCACTTCGTTTGCCATACGCAGAAATCACGCGCGTAATAATACTAACGAAAGAAGGGGAAAAAAATCAGTCGCATCCAAGCTAAAAAAGCAAACAAAAATCAATGGCATCTCTTTCCAAAAAGAGTGTGATTGACGCGATCCCATAGCGCTACTTCTCTCATGCGCCACTGTCTCTGTCGTGATCGTCTCCCTCGTCCCTCCTAGTTCTTGCTCCTCCGTCACACCACAGGTCATTTTGGGCACACACACGATGGCTTCTCCTAGCCGAGGGTGCCCTGCTAGGGTGTGATGCATAGCAAATCTACCCCCTTAAAATAAATCTCGTCCTCGAGATTCGAAAGAGGCATGGATTCCAACAGAGAAACAGAAAAAGATATTGATAACTATTTCAACTTCACAACTGGCATTCCAAATGCAAACACTTATGTCTCAGGATCACAACTTGTAAACAAAATTTCCATAAAACGTCCATTATTCGTAATTGATCAAGGTCCATCTTGACTACCAACTTTTGACTTATACAACTCGAAGACATGGTAACTTAGCATGGATATGCCTCCTCAGGTAGGAGTGGACCACCTTGATACTCGATTCTTTTCCCTGATGGTGCGGTTAAGAAAATTTTTCACTGGATATCATAGATCACTCCTTTGTGTGCACATGACCATAAGATACATGATAGTTTTAAAAACATCATCCCGTGATATCAAGGTACTACCCCCTTAAGACGAGGTTGATTGGGGGACACTAGGGACTAGTTCTCCTATCCTTTTTAGACGCTACACATCATAGTCTTTTAAATTCCTTGTACCAAGTCTCTTGATCCAAGGTTAGTTTCATCACTAAGTTCCAATTATCGGTACCTTTATCACAGTTAAGTTGCTTCACTCTCACACTGTACATACAACTCTGTAGACTTTGGTGTCATCTGACCCTCATACACAACTCTTAATCCATGAGTATCAGTAGTGACATAAACCTCCATTGGTATTAGCACACTCCAAATAGAATGATATCTTGAAACAAACCAACATACCAAGCACTTGATGTCCTTGTAGATGTTCCAGTCATTAACCACTTCTTCTCTTGTAA
>Ga0182004_10000985_pt1 | contig 19711 bp, 21 predicted proteins | sample Sormic07211540_1_FD_120479 | JGI IMG/M metagenome (GOLD analysis project Ga0182004, IMG submission 120479) | Endophyte microbial communities from Sorghum bicolor roots, Mead, Nebraska, USA - 072115-40_1 MetaG | ecosystem: Host-associated > Plants > Roots > Unclassified | place: USA: Nebraska...
ATATAGATAAAAATAAAAACTAATTGCACAGTTTGGTCGAAATTGACGAGACGAATCTTTTGAGCCTAGTTAGTCCATGATTGGACAATATTTGTCAAATACAAACGAAATTGCTACGGTGCTCATTTTGCCAAAAAATTTGGAACTAAACAAAGCCTAAGTAAAGGATAGGAAAAGAAAAGGCTCAGGAATTAAGATGACATGCTTCTTTAATCCTATGGAATTGAAAAAAGAAAGAAAGATGGCCTTTGGCAATAGCTCAGGAAGTAGCCGGTGCACACAGGAACTGGCTGCGGCATCATCATCACATGCATTGCAGGCGAGTGCGGGCAGAGCAGGCCGGCCTGAGTGCCTGACCGCCTCCCTCTTTTTTTTTTCTTTTTTTTTATCGAGACCCTCTTTTTTTGGTTGGTTTGGATTTGGATGAGTGGGGCCTAAAATCGTAGTGAGCTACGCGGTGACCGTGAAAAGCAGCGCGAGCGTTGCGCGGGAAGGAGATCATTTTGTGCCAGGATTCTTTCCACGAAGTCCGACCTCATGGTTGTAAGCCAGTGTCAGTGTCAGTGGCTAGTGGCCCGTTTCAATATACCGTTTCTAAAATAAATCCGCTGATAGAACATCAATGAAACGAATAATGAAACAACCTTTACAATGCATGAGTTTCACCTTGATGTTTCTTAGGTTGGACAAAGCATTTAATTACTGCAAAACGATTGGATCACATGCAAGATGGTGAAACGATTTAGCCCTCAGTGAGGATTTCATCTCGTTTCACCGCGTGAGAAACAACGCCCGCGGGGTTTCACTATGGTGAAACTATTTCCTTCTCTCTTCTCTTCGTTTCATGCAAAAAATATAGTTTTGCTGACATGACGCTCTAATAAATGTGCATGACATCCTGGTGAAACTCCCACCGAGACTGGTCAAAGATGAGGCATAGAAAAGTAATCCTATGAAATGTTTCCTTCCTTTTTCATGGGAAAAAGTCTACATAACCTCTCAAATTATCTAGGTGGACTACTTCATCCCCCGAACTATGAAACCGGATATTCTACCCCCTGAACTTTCAAAACCGGTCAAATAACCCCCTAGAGCGGTTTTGGATGGTGGTTTTGTCTTTTTCTTTTTTATTTATTTCCGCTAAATCTTTGAAAAATCATAATAAATCATAAAAAAAATCATAAAATGAAAATTTCAATTTTGTTGGACTTCTGATGAGTAGATCTACACAGTGAATATATAATATGATATACTTTAGTATAATGTTTTTGTTGTAGCTTTAAATCTATATTTTTCTGTAATTAAATCGAATAATTGATATATGTAGTTCCTATGATCCAATTGTGGCGAAATTTTTATGGTGGACTCATTATTGTATGCTTGAACTATAGTAAAAATTTCATACCCAGTGGATCACGTATAACTTAGTTATCAATTTATTTAGCTTTATTCTTGTTAAATTTATGTTTTATTTATAACTTAAAAGACGACCCATTGTATAAGTTGTTTGTGTACCTGCCCTTAAGTCTATTCGCTCTGCTCTGGCTCGTAGTCTGAGCCCCCTCGGTCTGCTGGCCTTGTGTGTTGTGGGCTTTGGGCTATTCCTTGCGGTGGGAAAGAGAGATCGTGTCTTCTCCAAACAAATTGGATGCCGGCATGCCGCTCAATCAATCCTCGACTCCTCCGCTCTCCTTTGGCGGCAGCGGAATGCTTCGACCTACAGTTTACCTTGCAACCCGTTGAAATATACTCTCTCCGTCACAAATTAATTATCGCTTTTAGTTTTCGTATCATAAATTTGACTCAATTTATAGAAAATACGTGTAATATTTATGTTTTTCAAATAAATTTATTAAAAACTAGACTTAAAAATGTTTCCAATGATACTAATTATGTACCATAAACATTGATATTTTTTAATATATATTTAGTCAAAATTGTTTCTTGAGAAACGTAAATAACAGTTATTTTGAGACGGAGAGAGTATATAATATAACTGAGCTTGGCCTAAACAGAGATTTTTTCCAGTTACTCTAAATCAAACATCAAAGGTACATTCATATATGCATATAAGAGAAGTAGAGAACTTTAGTCTCACCTTGCTAATTTTTTATTTTTTTAATAGTAAAATAAACATCCAGCTTCATCTTGCTCATAAGTTCTCGTACTCATGCTCAAAGCAGAATCACAGAAATGACAGGAAATCAGTTCACAATCTTAGACATAACAGGTCATCCATACGAGGAAAAAAAATACCAAAGCCTGATGTCTCAAGAGTCTGATAGGTGTTGTAGATGCATTCTTTTCCCTTGTTCATCTGACGCTAAAACTGGACCAATATGTTCCTCTAAACAAGACATGCAAAAATATTTTAGGGTTGCTCTTGTTAAAAAGCTATAATTTATAGTGAGCCATAAGGATCAAACAAAATGCAACCGCTCTGCTAGTAACAACCAATTCCAAAAAAGGTTTGCCGCAGTATGCGCAGTGGGGAATACCAAACACCATTTGCAACACATGACAGAAATTTGGCATATTTATTACATTAAAAAACAGATGTTAAATAGTCTCAAAATTACCTCTCACAATATTTGCTTCCTTGCCAGTTCCTTTTAGTTAGGTTGTTCTTAGTTAGTATTACCTCATTTTCGAGGAATCAAAGAAATATCTTGATTTTAAACGACAGTTTTACTTAGTCCCCTCCTGAAAGAAACATTAAGGGAAATAATGCTACTTTTGACTATCTTTGTGTTTTCTTTTTTGCGAACTATGTTAAACAAGTTTGGGAATCTGTAGCTTAAAGGTCTGACTCCCTAACCAAATATCTTTCCGTTTCCGGAACTTGGTTTTTGAACCATCCCTTAAGTTGAACCCCACCAAAATCCAAAAATTTATCCTTCTTACTGCCCTATAAGCCTATCCAAAAATGAGAATCCCTAGTTTTTTTTTATTATCTTGGGAAAGTGTAGTTGAAGTGGATGGTCACTGCTATAGAAAATATTTGTAGAGATGGTTAGAAATCTTCATAATGGAAGTTTTCTCATCCAGCTCTATGTGTCTGTCTCTAGAAATCGATTTTAGCCACTCATATCGATTTCTAGTAGACCAATTTTAGAAGGGTGAGTTTCTCCTACATCCAAGTGTAGCTACTCGTATTTTTAATCAATATAAAAACCACTTTACATGTAAGTGCATACTTATTTATCAGTTTTATAGTACATTTATATACTTATTTTAAGATACTCCAGATCTTACTACGTGAAAAAAATCCGAAGGATCCCATAATCTTTTAGCATATTGTTATAATACTAACATTGTAGTATGAAAAATAAGTACAAATGATCAAGTATGATTTATATACATACATGGTAATATAATAATAATAATAATAATAATAAAAAATATATAAATGCAAACAGAGCTGCGCTTACAAGATCTCTTCCTTGCTGCCGGCGGCCTCCAGAACCAGAAAGCTAAAGCTGCTCTACACGAGTCTGCTCTCTGCTCACCTTTGTCTTTTGCAACCGCTGCCTTTGGGTTCCTTGCTCCCAAAGGATGGCATTTACCGGGACCCTTATTGACTCCCCAAACCGACAGGAACCTCATCACTCGATCGCTCTCGATCAGTATACAACCTAGCAACAAGCAAAGGTGTGTGTGCGCGCGCGCGAGACGACAGAGAGAAGAGCTAGCGATGGTGACGACGACGGACTGGGGGCCGATCATCGTGGCGGTGGTGCTGTTCATCCTGCTGTCGCCGGGGTTCCTGTTCCAGCTGCCGGCGAGGGTGAGGGTGGTGGAGTTCGGCAACATGGGCACCAGCGCCCTCGCCATCCTCGTCCACGCCATCCTCTACTTCTGTATACTCACCATCGTCGTCGTAGCCATCGGCGTCCATGTATACACCACCAAACCGGATCCGGCGTAGAGAGTAAATCGAATTAAATGAATTTTGCGTACGTGTGTTTATCAGTTCTGCTCTTCTTCTTCTTGTTTAGTTCTTCATTCAGTCAATATCTATCTGCTGTATATGTCATACATACATGTATACATTTATATATATGTACTCTAGCTTTCATGCTGTAGTAGATAACAATAATGAACAGAAAAAAAGTATATATAGAGAGATCTTGCGCATGTCTTTTGTTATGTTTCTTGATGCTTCCAAGTCACTTTTTTTGTTCATAGTACCCTTTTTTCCCTATCAGAATGAACACCATGGACTCATGCATATGCATGGAGTGATTTATGTCATTAGTATATATATCAAAACCGTTTTGTACTAAGGTATTCTAAAATTTTGTTTTCATATTGCTAGCTTAAGATAAATGCGTATATTACACACAATTTTCAGTATCTAAAACAAGACTTGCACATTTTCAATGTTGTTCGAGATAAACATGGCAGCAGGCTTCCATTCCTTTTTTTTATAGAGGAAGTATTCTATTAACTCATAGTAATTACATCGAGTCCATACAAACATCTTGAGATCATTTCTGACTTTTGCATTAAAAGTACATGGCCTATAAAAAGTTATTTTCTTGACAATTACAGACATCCTAGTGACTATCAATCCTCACACTTTCATTCCTAGCTAGTTGCTTATGTACTATCTAGATGGCTCTTGAAAACTTTCAATGGTGCAAATTTTACTTCATCTCTCTGTTTAAGATTTGACCGAAATTTACCCTTTAAAAAAAAGCCTTCAATCAAACTGAAGCACCGTACCCCCAAATTAACCAACAACAAGGATTGGAGAAACCATGAAATTTATACAGTTCCATATATATATTACATTGATCCATTGATCGATTATTATATACAGAAGTACTCACTTCTTTTATATTATTACATACTACACGTCACACGATGGTGCATGCATTTGGGTTCTCCTCACAGAAAGCTTCCGGTGGATAGCCATGCCCATACATGGCAGCAGGGCTGCAAGCAGCATACGCCGGGTACGGCTGTGGATACTGGTAGTACTGGTTGTAGGGGTAATAGTATTGTGCGTACGGATACGCCGGCGGCGGGTAGTAGTAGCTGCGGTTGCTGAGGGCCATCTCAGGCGCCACCGTCACAACTCCGGCCGGCATCGGAACGGTGAACAGGCGGCCGTCCTTGGTATGGTTCTCCACCACGAGCCCATCGCCGCCATTGTTATGGTTTGGAGCTTCGCCGGCATGGGCACCATGCCCCTCGCCGGCGGCGTCGCCCGGCTTCGCCGTTTCTGGGCTCTCATCCACATGGTCCTCCTCTTCTTCTCCTCCTCCTGCCTTGTTCTCCTCATTTATCTCTTCCTTCTTCCCGTTCTGCTGGCCATTCTTCTTCTCCTCCGGCGAGTTCTCAGATGGCTCATCTTTCTTGCTCTCAGCTTCAACCGGTGGCGCGACGACGACCGCTGGTGCCGCCGGCGAGTTTGCTGATTGCGGCAGGAGATCATCCAGTGGCTCCGCCCTGATGATGGCGGCTCTCCTCCCCGTGCACTTGTGGATGAAGCCGACCAGTGTTGCCGGCTCCACTTTCCCCTTCACCATCACCTGTGAGGATTTCAGGTGCGGCACGGCTTCCTCCACACCTGATGATGATCAGGCAAACGAAATGAGTAGCTGTTTGATTCGATCTCCTCCTGTTCGCTATCACAGTTGTTTGAAACGACACTTCATATACTATATATCGATCTGTACGTACCTGTAACCTTGAGTATCCTCCGCTTGATCTCCTCGCTGCAGGCGTCGCAGTGCAAGTTCATCTTCAGAACGGTAACCATTTCCTGGGTAATCAATCACAACACACAAAATCTATCTATATATAAAAAAAAGGCAGAGATCGAGTTACGGGTGAAACAAACAAACAAGCTGAATTTGGAGAAGGCGGTTTAACAAACTAACTGAAGTTGCAATAATGTGTGGATTTGTAGTTCACGAGAGATATACAATGCAAAGTACCATGTTCACTTGCAGTAACTCATCCTCCCCCATGTCCTTTGTGTTTGCGTCGCCTTTCTTGTTGGTCTCTCCACCCTTGGCCGCCGCTGACGGCGGCGGTGGCGGCAGCTTCTCCGGCGACGGGCTCACCAGCACCGCCTTCTCCCCGGTCCTCCTCTCGACGACCTGCACGACCTCCGTCGCGTTCTCCACCACCGCTCTGCCGCCCCTCACAACCACCGTGTTGGTCCGGCTGTCCACCGTCACCTCTCCAACACCTTCCATTATTATTCAGCAATGGATCGATCAAAATTCAGAACGAAATAAATATATGTACTCGTACTCCTATATCTTTGACTATTATATACCCTCGATGCGCTGCAGTGAGCGGCGCAACTTCCTGCCGCAGCCGTCGCAGTGCACGGGCGCCTTTATCACCAGCTGCTGCTGCTCCTCCCCGGCCGCCGGTACATCGCCGGCGGCGCCCTTACCCGCGGACGCCTGCTTGACGTCCTGCACTTTCTCTTGATCCGTCCCCTGTGCCGTCGCACGAGAAAACACGTACAGCGGGGTGTTATCACTTGGCATCAAACCAAATTAAAGAGTGAAGCAGTAGTCTCGATCATCCTCATCGTACCTTTGCCATGGGTGGGTGGCGTTGTACGTACGTGCTTTGCTGCTCCTTCTGGACTCTGGACTGACACTGACGCTAGTCGACGCCTGGAGCAGCTGCAGATATACACACATCTATGTATATATAAATATAAATATAAATATATGGGGCCGTGCGTAGTTCGAGGTGAGTTTGTAGGAGTACGTCGCCGTGGAGAGCGGTGGACGTGCCACGCTGGGGCGCCGCATGCATGCCTGCCTGCCTGCTGCGACCAGCATGGATGGGCTGCGCGCGGCGCCATGGATGGATCGGTTGCCTGATGCCTGCTGGGCTTTTTTGCTCGGCTGGAGATGGAAGCCAACCCAGCGAACGCCGCAGACGCAGCGCACTTTGGCGTCACCTGTGCGGTGTCCGCGCGCTACCTTGCCAGATGCATGCCAGAGAAGCGGCGCTGACGAAAGACATTATTTGCGATTGCTCGTCGTCGGTGCATATCGTCCTCAACAACAACAATGGATCTTGTCGCCTAGTAGGGCATTTATGTTGACCTTGACCCAGAAGATTGTAGGTGAGAGCATGGAGGTTGATCAGGTGATTCCCGTGGCAAGAACTAGGTTAGTAGGTGTGGTAAGTTTTCAGATTAACTGACGACGAGTCTTGTTGGCTTATTTACATTGCTAAAAATAAGCAATTTATATATAGATGAGGCTGTCCAGCCGCCTCTAATTTGTAGAGGGGTTGAAGGTCATGCCATCCGAACGCAGTTTTTTTTTCTCTCAAGGGCATATGCTCCCACTCTCTTCACCACTGGATTTGTTAGATAATATGGTTATTTACCACGTGCAGCGCATGGTGTTTAGCACATGTGCTTATCCCTTCTGTATAGGGTAGATTCAATGTATCTTGTATATTGCAGTTTGTTCCTAGATCTTACGCATGTATTGTGTTTCTGTAACAACTCTTGTAACGCCACCGTCGGGGGGCTTTTCCCCGATCTATTTAACACGTAACCGAGGGGCCAAGGGCCTCACCTCGTTCTCTCAAATTCTTTCATGGTATCAGAGCTAGCTTCCCTACGGAAACTCATCATGTCTTCCACCTCCGCTTCTGCACAATTCGTCGCTGCCTCGCTAGGGCTTGCCTTCATCCCCGTGACTGAAAAGCTCACCCGCAGCAACTATCAGTCGTGGCAGGCGCAAGTTCTTTCGGCGATCCGAGGTGCCCAGGCCGAAAGGTACATTCTACCGTCAGCTCACCCCCCCGCCGCAGTTTCTGGAGCCGAAGAAGCCCGATGACAAAGAACCTTCGGTGCTCAATCCGGAGTATGTTGACTGGGTGGCCAAGGATCAACAGGTCCTCAGCTATCTGCTCACCTCCCTCTCCAAGGAGATTCTCGGTCGCGTCAACACCGAGATCACGGCGTCCCGGGCGTGGGCCGCCATCCAGGCTATGTTCGCGGCTCAATCTCGGGCGCGCGTGATTGCCACACGCATGGCGCTGGCAACAGCATCGAAAGGCTCCTCCACGATCTCGGAGTACTTCGCCAAGATGAAGAGTCTCGCCGATGAGATGACATCGGCTGGGAAGAAGATTGAGGAAGAGGAACTCGTGTCCTACATCCTGACCGGGCTGGATGAACCATTTGATCCAGTCGTCGGTGCCGTGGCAGCTAGGGTTGAGCCGATCACGGTGAACGAGTTGTTTACTCAACTCGTCAGTCATGAGCAGCGATTGGATCTACGCGGCAACAACAACCAGTCGTCTGCAAATCTCGCGGCCAGAGGCAATCGTGACCGCGGCAACCAGAACAACCAAGGCCGCAACGGTGCCGGCAATCGCAATCGCGGAGGGCGCAGCAACACCAACAACTCCAGCCCTGGGCGTGCCAACGGTGGGCGTGGTCCCGGTGGACAGCAACGCGCTCCCTTTCAACCGGGAGTGTTCTGTCAGCTCTGCGGTAAATAAGGCCATGCTGTATTCAACTGCTTCAAGAGGTTCGACCGCACGTTCACGCCACCCCAGAAGACTGCCTCATCCGCCATGACGTCGTACGTGGACTCTGGAGCCACGGACCACATCACCAGCGACCTCGACCGCCTCACCGTCCGCGACCGCTACACGGGCGGAGATCAGGTTCACGCGGCCAACGGAACAGGTATGGAGATTCGTCATATTGGTCATAGCACTTTACATTCCCAGTCCAATAAGTTGCATCTCCACAATATACTTCATGTTCCTAAGGCTAGTAAAAAATCTTATTTCTGTTAATCGTCTCGTTCGTGACAATAATGCATTTCTTGAATTTCATCCCAACCATTTTGTCATTAAGGAACAACAGACGAAGAGAATTCTCCACACCGGCAAATGTGAAGGTGGCCTCTACCCCTTCACGTCCTCTCCGAATAAACAAGTGCTTGCTGTCGTCAAGCCCTCCAACACGTTGTGGCATCAACGACTCGGCCATGCTTCCACTCCCGTAGTCCAGTGTGTCCTCAGTCACCACAACCTTCCTTTTTCAAAAACATTGAGTAATAATGTGTGTGATGCATGTCAACAAGGCAAACATCATCAGTTGCCTTATTCTAGGTCTAGCAGTGTGTCGAATAGACCTATGGAACTTATTTATTCAGATGTGTGGGGGCCTGCCCCTTCTTCCTTTGGAAGATATTCATATTATGTCAGTTTCATTGATGACTATAGCAAGTATGTGTGGATTTACTTACTTCGCTACAAATCTGAAGTTTTTCAATGCTTTAGAGATTTTCAAACACTTGTTGAAAGGCAATTTAATTGTAAAAACCAAAAGGTTCAATCTGATTGGGGTGGCGAGTACCAAACACTCAACTCCTTCTTTAAACGCATAGGTGTAGCCCACCAAGTTTCCTGTCCCCATGCGCATCAACAAAACAGGTCGGCTGAGCGCAAGCATAGGCACATCGTTGATATGGGACTCACATTGTTAGCTCATGCGTCAATCCCTCTTAAATACTGGGATGAAGCGTTCCTCACCTCTGTCTTTCTCATCAACCGTCTCCCTTCCAAAGTCATCCAAAATCAAACCCCTTACGAACGCCTGTATGGTCATGCCCCTGACTACACTTTCTTGCGCACTTTTGGGTGTGCTGTATGGCCGAATATGAGGCCATATAATTCAAAGAAACTTCAATTCCGCTCTAAACGCTGTGTATTCCTGGGATATAGTCATATGCACAAAGGATTTAAGTGTCTTGACCCTACTGAGGGACGGGTCTATATCTCTCGCGATGTAGTCTTCGATGAGCATGTTTTTCCCTTTGCTTCCTTAAACCCCAATGCAGGCGCTCGTCTCCGGGCTGAAATTGCCCTTCTTCCTTCATCTCTTCTTCCTACAGATGCTACTTTTGGGAATGTAATTTTGCATGATCAAATGCCTTCTCCACCTGTGTCTACTAACTCTCCATCAAGATCTGTGCATGATTCAGCAAATACAGGAGAAGATTTGAGCAAAAACGCCCTTAACCCTGCATTGGACGGGCATTATTTTATGTCCCAGCTACAAGACAGTGGCAGCGCCAGACACGAGGTGGATTTGGCGGCTGATCATTCTCGTACCGCCGTCGCGTCACCCTCGGGTGCGGTGGAGGATCCCCCGGCGCCTCCCACGGGATCTTCTGCGCCGGAAACAGACATGGGGGCGCAGTCATCCGGTGCTGGCGGGCCACAAACTGATCCCGGCCAGGGGGGAACGTCGCCGTCGCCTTCACCGACTGTGGCCGAGATTGATCCTGCTGGATCTTCTACACCGAGTGTGCCTGCAGCTCATCGTCCGGTTACTCGAGCTCAACATGGTATTACTAAACCTAAACAATACACTGATGGAACAGTACGATGGTGTACTCTTGCTACTTCATCCGCAGGTGAACCAACCACTGTGGCTGATGCAGTGCGTGATAAAAACTGGGTTGCTGCCATGGATCATGAGTACCAAGCTCTTCTTCGCAACAAAACTTGGCACCTAGTGCCTAAGACCAAGAACAAAAATATAACTGGAAGCAAATGGGTCTACAAAATCAAGAGAAAGGCTGATGGTACCATCGACAGATACAAGGCTCGTCTCGTTGCAAAAGGATTCAAGCAACGTTATGGTATTGACTATGAAGATACCTTTAGCCCGATTGTCAAGGTTGCTACCATCAGGCTGATTCTGTCTGTTGCTGTTTCCAAAGGCTGATCCTTGTGTCAACTTGATGTGCAAAATGCCTTCTTGCATAGGCTCTTGGAAGAAGAGGTGTTCATGTATCAACCCCCCGGCTATATTGACAAGAGTCACCCCACCTATGTGTGCAAGCTGGATAAAGCCCTATATGGGCTCAAGCAGGCACCACGAGCTTGGTATGCTCGTTTGTGTGCTAAGTTACTTTCACTCGGTTTTGCTGCCTCCAAAGCAGACACCTCCCTGTTCTACTATCACAGAAATGGGCATTCTATGTTTGTCCTCGTGTATGTGGATGATATAATCATTGCCAGTTCTTCACCAGGGGCTACTGATGCTCTCCTCCGTGATCTCCATCGTGACTTTGCACTCAAGGATATGGGGGACCTCCACTATTTCCTCGGTATTGAGGTTAAGCGCACATCGACTGGGCTGGTTCTTTCACAGCAGAAATATGCATCAGATATTCTTGCTCGAGCAGGCATGTCTAACTGTAAATCTGTTGATACACCGTTGCCGACTTCTGAGAAGCTCAGTCTTGCTGATGGCACTAAACTTGGTCCCTCTGACTCCACACAATACCGCAGCATGGTTGGAGCATTACAGTACCTTACCTTGACTCGGCCTGACCTGAGTTTTTCCGTTAACAAAGTGTGCCAATTCCTTCATGCCCCCACAACGACACACTGGAGTGCTATCAAGCGGATCCTACGGTATGTCAAAGGAACTGTCAACATGGGTCTTATCTTTCGTCGGTCTGACTCCATGGTTGTAAGTGCGTTCTCGGATGCCGATTGGGCTGGCTGTGTCGACGATCCACGCTCTACCGGTGGATTCGCCGTGTTTTTGGGGCCAAATCTAGTCTCTTGGAGTGCCCGCAAACAGGCTACTGTGTCTAGGTCTTCCACTGCAGCTGAATATTAGGCGCTTGCTAACGCTACTGCTGAAATGATGTGGTTGCAAAAGCTTCTTCAGGAACTGCGCATTCCTCATGCTCCTGTTGCACGGCTTTGGTGTGACAATCTGGGGGCTAAGTACCTGGCTGCGAACCCGGTGTTTCATGCAAGGACCAAACACATCAAAATTGATTTTCACTTTGTCCGTGAAAGAGTCGCTCAGAAGCTCTTGGATGTTCGCTATATCTCTAGCAAGGATCAACTTGCCGATGGTTTCACAAAACTGGTTGCTGCTGCCAAGATTGATCAATTCAGGTCCAATCTCAACCTCCAATGTGGCTGAGATTGAGGGGGGATGTTAGATAATATGGTTATTTACCACGTGCAGCACATGGTGTTTAGCACATGTGCTTATCCCTTCTGTATAGGGTAGATTCAATGTATCTTGTATATTGCAGTTTGTTCCTAGATCTTAGGCATGTATTGTGTTTCTGTAACAACTCTTGTAACGCCACCGTCGGGGGGCTTTTCCCCGATCTGTTTAACACGTAACCGAGGGGCCAAGGGCCTCACCTCGTTCCCTCAAATTCTTTTAGGATTCGCATTAAGAAACGTGCAAACACACATCTCAAAGCAGATTTGCATTGAGATGTGTGTTTGCACACTTCTTAATGCGAATCCAGTGGTAGAGAGAGTGGAAGCACATGCCCAAAAATAACTTTCCCCATCCAAAGGTCATAAATCATTTCCAAAAACCATATCCAAAGGTCATAGATCAAACAAAAAAATAGTAAAAAAACTTTTTGATTGTAGGAGAGAACCCACCCCTGCAATCGTATGCACAAGTCACACGACATTAGTCCACCCTAATTGTTGAAAGTGAAGAGAAGGGGGTTAGCCAATCACGGCTATGGCCCTACAAGATCACCAACCTGAATGTAGTGTAATAATACATACCTAGGACAGGTCTATCATTTTCACCTGCAAGCTACCACAACTATCCATGAAATTAGATGCAAATCTAGATAACCTCAAGCCTAAACACGTTTCCTATACTCATGATTAATTGCTACTATATTCCTGGACTAGAATGAGACCATTCTACTATCCAAACGAGAAACGCATAAATAAACTTAAGTGATACTTAATGATGAAATAAAAAGAGGAACCAGAGTTACAAAAGCCAAATTGTGTTAAAAAAAAAGATAAATCCTAAAAATTCTCATAATAATCAGAATTATCTAACCTTAAATTTGATAGACTCTAATTATCACCGCCAAGCTATCGGATATATTCTATTTTCTAAAAAGTTACTCACCTTTGCCATTATATGAAATACATTATATATATATATATAAACTCTCTAAGTTTGTATCTAAATTGTCCATCTGTATCATTATAAAAGATAGTTTAACGAAACCCCTAAATTTTATGCCTAAATTAACTACCTTTGCCAACTATAATGTAAAATATTCCTAAAAACGTGCATCTAAAATGACCATCTCTACCATTATGGAAGATGATTTAAGATGACTTCTAAATTTGCTTTTTTAGTTATCCACATTTGCCACTGTAAAAGACAATATACAATAACGCCTTTGATTTATCTTAATCATCTAACTCTACCATCATATATAAAAATAAACTTAAATATCCCTCTGTCGGCGTCTAGACTCGTGGTCTAGACACAAACGATTATATGTATGCGTGACTATCTAAGCCTGGATGGTGATGCAAGTGGAACACAGAGGATTTATACTGGTTCGGGCTAAGGATGCCCTACGTCGAGTGAGATCGGGGGTCTGTATTGCCTTGCACCCAAAGGTGCTTGTAGTAGGGGTGTACAAGCAGGTTACGAGAGAGGGCTAAGTCCCAGGTCTCGGCTTTGTGCGGTGGACAGAACACTGGTTTCTACCCTGTGAATGAGCTTGCTTAGAGCTTTGGTGTTTGTGTTGTGCGAATGGCCTTGTGCTATATGGATCAATCTGTCTAGGTCGTGAGCCGTGGCTCCCCTTTTATAGCCTCAAGGGGAGGCAGGTATTTACATGAGTGATTGGAGATTTCCACTGCTGAGTGGTGAAGCCACAGTCCCGACCCTGTAGAAGCTTGCCCATCCCGTCCTTGAGGCATGGCTGATAGCATGGCTGCTCCTGTGGAGGGTTACCGAGCTCTGTTGAAGTCGTGGGGGTCGGATCGGTGATACTGCTGCTTGTCCTGTTAACAGTGGAAGAAGACAGCAAATAGTGACGCTGATTAATCTCCCCCATTCCTCTTTTACTGTGAGGCAGTACACCACAGTGAAAGAGATAAGGTTGTATAGTGGAAGAGGTAAGGCTGCAGTGACCAGGGTGGTTGGAATAGTCGCCACCATGCCCTGCTGCGATATGGGAGTCACTGCGCCGTGGGTACGGGCGTCGTGCGTTTGGAAGCCTTGCTCTGATCGGGCGAAGCGGCGTTGGCGCCCGAGCCCTAGAGGGGTCGGGCGACACGGAACTGACGCCCGAGGCCTAGGGGGTCGGGCGAGGCGGTGTCTGCGTCCGAGCCCTAGAGGGGTCGGGCGAAACAGAACTCGCGCCCGAGGCCAAGGGGTCGGGCGAGCCGTGATTTGGGCCCTAGACCGAGGAGTCAGATGAGCTGGGGCCCACGCCTTGGTGATTGTGGATGGTTTGCTTCGTCTTTTTGTGATTTTTATTGCTCTGATTTAGGTATGCTTTTTATGGTACCCAACAGTAGCCCCCGAGCCTTTGAAGGGGTGAGCTCACCTCTTCAAAGGTTCTTCTTTTTTGAGGGACCATTTTTGTTGACTGGGAGCTTTTTTACTTTCTCCGGAGGGTGCGGGCGAGCGCACCCGCCGGGTGTAGCCCCCGAGCCTTTTGGAGGAATGGTGTTATTCCTTCAAACGCTTTTACCCCTGAGTGATGTAGTTGGGAGTATTTGAGGGATAGGTTGCGTGTTTTTTACACGTAGTGCCTGTTCCCATCGTGCGAGGAAGCCCCCGAGCCCTTTCCCCGCAAGGGTCGATCAGGTTCTTTCTCGTCTTATAATTACGTCCCTCATTATTCCTTTCGCTCGGAGGAGGGGTGGGTCGCGCCGTACTACCCTCGATGGGCGAGTATCGACGTTCCCCGGGAGCTGCAAGCGGGTAAATCCAAGTGGATGTCCGAATCCCATTCGATAGGGGTCGGCTAGTGGCCCTATGGGCACATCTCAAAATACCCGAGGGCAGTCACGGTGGATGTCGGAACCGTTCGCTAGGTTCCAAGGGCTCGGTGCCTCCCTCGATGGGATCCCACTCGCGTGACACCCGCATGGGTCTCAGATACGACTGGCAAAGATGCGCCGACCCCCTGAGGGGCTCGGGCCTTGGCCTCTATTGTGCTCATCTTCAGTCATCCCTCGCTCGGTTATCCTGAGGCGACTATTCGAACTCGCTTTGCAGGTCAGTCTCGCAACCTCTGGAACGTAGGTGGCCATGGCCTGGGGATTTTTTCCTCGAAAGGTTTTCGGATTTGATTGTAGTATCGGGGTCGGGCGAGACGGAATCTGCGCTCGACGGAAACCACCTTGCACTTTTTTGCTCGGGGTCAGCAAGGGGTCGGGCGAGACGCAGTCTGCGCCTGACGAAGACCGCCCTGCGACCTTGGTCAGCAGGGGGTCGAGCGCCCCTTGCCCTGGAAGGAACCGCCCTGACATATCTTTTCAGGGCGCTCCTTTTGAGGCGCGGCGCATGGGGAGTCGAAACGGCCGTGCCATTGTGCCCCGACCAGACGAGACGTTTCACCTACGAAATTAATGCGCGCGTGCGGCAGGCGTGAGAATCGGAGGGAGCGGGCGCTTCGAATTTTTCACCTGGTGAGGGAGCGGGCGACGGTTGCTCTTTTTTCCCCCTTAGTGTTCTGCGCAGGCGGCGTGGTCGTGGTGCGCTCCTTCTATAAAAGCAACCGCAGGGGGTTGGTTTCTTTCCTCCTGCTCTCGCAAAAAAGCCCTTGCCTCATGCTCTCCCTACGGGCGCCGTGCGTTTGGAAGCCTTGCTCTGATCGGGCGAAGCGGCGTTGGCGCCCGAGCCCTAGAGGGGTCGGGCGAGACGGAACTTACGCCCGAGGCCTAGGGGGTCGGGCGAGGCGGTGTCTGCGTCCGAGCCCTAGAGGGGTCGGGCGAGATGGAACTCGCGCCCGAGGCCAAGGGGTCGGGCGAGCCGTGATTTGGGCCCGAGACCGAGGAGTCAGACGAGCTGGGGCCCGCTCTCTGGTGAGTATGGATGGTTTGCTTCGTCTTTTTGCGATTTTTAATGCTCTGATTTGGGTATGCCTTTTTATGGTACCCAACACCCTCTAATCTAAATTTAATAGCAATATAATTTAAGATATTATAAACAATAATTTAATAACAATAAAACTAGGTTATATATGTTTAGGGGGTGTTTGGAACTGCTCCGCTCCACGTTTTTTAGCCAAACGGTTTCAGCTCCACGTACTCAGTTCGAGGAAAAATGGTGGAGTTGTGAGAGCACCTAAAGAGGTACTCCACAAACTTCAGTTTTTTGTGGAGCTGCTCCACAGTGGAGTTTGTGGAGCAGTCCCAAACACCCCCTTAGACTATATGTTTCTACCATAGTTAAATTAAGTTAAGCATGAATGCTATGTACAACATGCAGACCAAGTAAACATGTATACATATCCTGTTCGTTTGACTAAAAAGTCATGATATAAGTATTGTTCGCTGTTTTTTTATAAATATATAAATCTTGGAAAAGGATCCCTTAACAAATTGCATAATAATAACACTAATAGTTTATTTTAAGTTCTCACCGCCTGCCTCCCCCCCAATCTGGCTCCCTCCCGGCTGCCTTCGCCACCACCAAGACCTTTAAGCCGCCCTCCCAACATCCCCATCGCCTAGTCGGCCAGCCTCCCTTGAACCCTTCTCTTCTAAGCGAGTTGGGGAAGAAGAGAGGGAGAGTCAGATCCTAACTGCCGTCATCTTCTTGTTCATCTCCTGTGCGGTTGGGCGCGGGCACGACATGTGGGAGGAGGTGGGTGATACAATTGCAAAACTTCAGGTGCAAAGGAGTAAATCTGGTATCTAAATTGGAATTGGGTTAGAAAATGAGTACGTATAGAAATTAGAGAATAAATAATCAGTTTTGATTACTTATCCGTGCTAAGGGCCTGTTTAGTTTCCCACCTAAAAAATTTTCATCCATCCCATCGAATCTTTGGACACATGCATGAAACATTAAATGTAGATAAAAAAATAAACTAATTACATAGTTTTGTTGAAAATCGCGAGACGATTTTTTAAGCCTAGTTAGTCCATGATTAGCCTTAAGTGCTATACTAACCCACATATGCTAATGATAGATTAATTATGCTTAATAGATTTGTCTTGCAGTTTCCAGACGAGCTATGTAATTTGTTTTTTTTATTAGTTTCTAAAAACCTCTCCCGACATACTCCCGACATATATACCCAAAATTTTTTCATCTTTAAAATTTATTCACTAAATTTTCAATGTTTATATATGTAGTACAAGTTCCTCGAGCACGAATTGATGAGCTAGTACAATAAATATGTGTACCACGATACACGCAACATAGCCGGCGATTTATGAGGTTTGGTGCATCTAACACATGTAGAATAGTCATCTTAGGTGTAAAGTTTGGCAGGGCAGTTCAGCTATCTCCTGCCATCTTTGTCCATCTGATTCTCCAAGCTCCTCGCATGGGCAAACCGATCAACTACTATTATCTAAACTAGGGCTAGTAGGATCCCACTGGAAGCCACCATTACGCATAATAATAACATAAACCTACTGGTAATCCTCCCTGTTTCCTTCCTTGTTGTGTAACACGCAGCCACCAATTCCGATCCTTCCCCTTCCAAGTTTTATTCTAAGCCAGAACCAGAAGAATACATATGGTCCCATATATAGCCTTTTATTGACAGAATGCAGCAATTGCAAGAATATCATCATCGGTAATGGCAACCACGCCGGCACCGCAAACCGCATCGCGGGTCGCCTCCGGCCGGCTCATATTTGGCGAGCCAAGATTGCGTGGCGTGAGGAGCTTTGGCAACGGCGGCGCGTCCGGCAGGCGTGTTTCGGTGGAAGCTGTCAATGGCGCCGTCAGGCCGAACGGCGCAGCGGCGGTGGCCGACGTCCGGCTAGTGCCCGCGCCGCCACCGGCGTCCGTGGAAGGCGACGACGGCGGCGATGCCTTCCGGCTCGGTAAGTTTGTGGAAGGGACGCTTGTTTACAGACAGCAGTTTGTGATCAGATCCTACGAGATCGGGCCTGACCGGACTGCCACCATGGAGACCCTCATGAACCTCCTGCAGGTGCATGCCAAAACACATCATTTATTCAGTGTGAATCCCTGTTACTGACTTACTGTTACATATATATGCATCTCAATCTCACTGTATTTTGTATGATCTCCATTTGCCCAATCCTCTCTCTGTCTACTTCTTGTGCCATGGTCTGAAGATTGCCCAGCAAATCTGATATCTGTGCAGGAGACAGCACTGAACCATGTGATGTGCTCTGGGCTTGCTGGAGATGGTTTCGGTGCCACACTTCAGATGAGCCTCAGGAAGCTCATATGGGTCGTCACAAGAATCAACATCCAGGTCGACAAGTACAGCAGATGGTAACTAACTACTGTACATACAGAAATAAAAAGACAAAGAAAACCTGATCTTCAGTCATGTTCTGTTTACTGGGTTTCACTTCACATGCTCCTCTTGCTTGACAATGACAGGGGAGATGTTGTGGAGATAGACACCTGGGTGGCGTCATCAGGGAAGAACGGCATGCGCAGAGACTGGATCATCCGCGACCGCAACACCAAGAACATGATTGCAAGAGCCACAAGGTAATAACAAACTTCCCACTACATTTCTACATTGCAGATTACAGCTGTGAATCAGTACTGGGGGTGCATAACAAGCTGGGAATGTGTGATGTGATGAGCTTGTATTTTTGTGCATGCAGCAACTGGGTGATGATGAACAGAGAGACCCGGAGGCTGTCTAAGATCCCCGACGAGGTCAGGCAGGAGGTGCTTCCCTTCTACCTGGAAAGGAGCATCATCGCCGCCGACGCCACCGGCAGCGGCCGCAAGATCGAAAAGCTCACCGACTCGACGGCGGAGCACATAAGATCAGGACTAGCAGTAAGAACCAGAACACCTCCCTACAAATCCTCGTTCAGAGCTTCAACAACCCATTTGTTTGGAACTGCTCTGAACTGAACTTGTTCCCTTCAGCCCAGGTGGAGTGACATGGATGTCAACCAGCACGTGAACAACGTCAAGTACATCGGTTGGATCCTCGAGGTAGTTTAATTCAGAGCTTCTCACAAGTCACACCACCTCTGAATGAATGAAGAAAGATTTTCCTAGACGAAGGAACCACCTGTGAATGATATGATGCAGTTCTTCTGACTGCTGAACACCTGAATGCAGAGTGTGCCGCTGGACGTGCTGGAAGACTACCACCTGACGAGCATCACGCTGGATTACCGCCGGGAGTGCCGTCAGTCGCAGCTGCTCGAGTCGCTCACCAGCATGGCCATGGCCATGACCTCGTCGCCGCCTGCCGAGCCGCCGTTGGCGTCGAGCCTGTGCGGCTCCGACCTGCACAGCACGCACCTGATACGGCAGCAGGATGACAAAGCCGAGATAGTCAGGGCCTGTGCGGAATGGCGTCGCAAGGAGCATCGAGGGTCCATGGAACAGCTCTGACATGCGGTTGTAGTGGTATATAGTACTATGTTTTGTATTCGCTTCATTGCTTGCTTTTGTTTTCTAGATTTGTGTAATTCTTTTGATCGATCTGCTGTAAGCTTGGGTGTGAGATATCATGTTTGATTCCAAATCTTCCAACTCAATAAATAAGGGGCTTTCGCCTTGTTTGGTAGCTTCCAGGTGCTCTGCTCCTCCTGAAAACAATGTAGCAGCTAAGGATGAAAACGGTCGGAAACGGTCGAAAAACTCCTAAATTGTTTTTTACTTTTACATTTGAAATACGAAAACGAAAACGAAAACGGTAAAGTCGGACACGAAAACGAACACGAACTTACG
>Ga0182004_10000986_pt1 | contig 19710 bp, 14 predicted proteins | sample Sormic07211540_1_FD_120479 | JGI IMG/M metagenome (GOLD analysis project Ga0182004, IMG submission 120479) | Endophyte microbial communities from Sorghum bicolor roots, Mead, Nebraska, USA - 072115-40_1 MetaG | ecosystem: Host-associated > Plants > Roots > Unclassified | place: USA: Nebraska...
CCTAAACGGATTCCAATGGAAAAGTTGTCAACTACAAAGTTTCATAACTTTTTAAGATCTACAACTTTTATATTGGAAGTTTTTCCATCCGAGATCATTTACAAAATTTGAATTTCAAATTTATGAAATTCAAACGTAGTTTTTGACGACAAGATGATGTCAAATGAAAACAATTATCAACTACAAAGTTTCATAACTTTTCGAGATCTACAACTTTCATTTTGATAGTTTTTTCAAACAAAAGTCATTTGAAAAACTCAAAAAAATTAATTTCAAATTATTATGATTTTTACAGGCGGTTTCTTAGGAGAACCGCCTGTAGAAATACATGATTTCTATAGGCAGTTTAGTTAGGAAAACCGCCTGTAGAAATATAATTTTTAGTGGCGGTTTCTTAGGGGACAACCTCCTGTAGAAATGCATGATTTATACAGGCGGTTTAGTTAGAAAAACCACCTGTAAAAATGCATCTTCACAGAAGGTTCGTAGTTCTGACACCGCCCTTTTTACACCACAGGCGCGTGATAACTACAACCGCCTGTAGTATAAAAAAGGGGCGTCGGCGTTGTACTCTTTTCTACTAGTGAATGGAATACATTCTAATAATTATAATTTAGGCATAGATTAATTATGCTAATATGGTTGTTTATGAAATATATTTGTATATTATTATTAGCCATATAAAGGAGATACTTATACGTCGTGTTTCTACTGTAAAGTACAAAGGAGCTAATATTATTATTAGTGAGTTGAAAAACATGCCATAAGTTGCAGACTATAAATATAGCATGGTGGTCTATTTGTGAGTTTAGAAAAGTTTTGGAATGTTAAACTTCAAACTAAATTGCCTAATCTATTAAGTAGATTTCAATTCCTCCAAAATGAAGACTGGGTAACTGAAATCAAATATAAAATTTAGAAATCAGAAAATAGTGTATAAGTTCCTAATCTTTAGCAAAAACAAGTGTGGATTTTTGTAAACCAAAAAATGTTAGTTTGTGAAAGTTCACTTGAAACAAGCATGGCTTGCATTGCAATAGTACACGATGGCTGGTCCTCCTCCATGCTAAGTAATGAAGAGCTAATCATGTGTTTAGTTTTGGTACCGTGGATTGGGTTGGGTCTAACCTAGTGTTTTGGGTTGAATATTAAACCCATCTCGTGTTTGGTTAAGGGGGTTAGGTAGAACCTAATTTTTTTGTTTGGTTGGAAGGGTGGAGAAGGATAGAATGGAGGGCATTTTCACACCTAACTATTAGTGGAGCCCGTCTATCATCCTCTTTATTTTCGTTTCTCCATGTTATCTTCTTCCTAAGGCCTTCTCAACCAAAGACAAGCATGCACCACTGCTCCTCCTCCACCTGAGCATGTGTTGCTGCTCACCGCCATGGACGGATCTCATCCCACGACGCCATGGCCGGGGACTGGAGCTCGCCCCACACCATGGTTGTGGCTGGAGCTCACCTCACGCTTCCATGGCCGGAGGGCCGAGCTCGCTCCGCACATTCAGCCACCGTGCCTCGCCCTGCACTACCCAACTCTGATCGTCCGCCACTTCATTGAGCTTGCACTTGTCACCACCTCCTCAAGCGCCACGCCAGACAGTTACCTCTGTGAGAAGGAGCATAACTACTACCATGTAGGTCAAGCTCGTCCCCTCGAATGGAGGGGATGATTCCAACACCCATCTGAGGGTATATTTCCTCCTAGATCTGACCCAAACCCACACGGATCCAAAACCAAACGCATCTCCATCTGGGTCCAACCCAGGATATTCCAGTCCAACCCTCAAACCGAAGACGTGATAAATTTATGAGTCACAACTAGAAACTACATTACACCTTTATGTGCCAAAAAACTTACAAGGAAAACAAAAAGGCAACAAAGGAAATCAATTTTATCATGCAACCTATAGGCAAATCTCGTCAATGATAGTAAGATATCTCTAATGATATTTCCTTTATGGTAACCTGACAGAAAACTAGTAGCTCTTAGCTCTTCTTTGGGACATATTGTTTCAATGAAAGATCATCAAGAGGAAGCTTATATTTTGGGCATAGGTTGAAAAGGATGATTGGATTGAGCCAAAGCATGCATATTGACAAGGTCTTGAAATTGTTTAATATGGAGGACTTGAGGAAAGGTTTCTTTGCAATGTCACATGGCATTACTCTTAGCCATAATCGATTTTATCATGCAACCTATAGGCAAATCTCGTCAATGATAGTAAGATATCTCTAATGATATTTCTTTTATGGTAAGCTGACAGAAAACTAGTAGCTCTTAGCTCTTCTTTGGGACATATTTCTTCAATGAAAGATCATGGAGAGGAAGCTTATATTTTGGGCATAGGTTGAAAAGGATGATTGGATTGAGCCAAAGCACGCATATTGACAATGTTTAATATGCAGGACTTGAGGAAAGGTTTCTTTGCAATGTCACATGGCATTACTCTTAGCCATACTTAGTGTCCTTAAATACCTGATGAATGAGATTTTTTAGTGTTTCCATTCTGTATGCCTCAACAGTCAGATCCATGCCATGCTTTGTAGTACACCCAGACATTTCTTCTACTCTAAGTATTAAGAGCAGGTTCCAGTCTAAATCCGGTGAGTCTGACTGGGTGGATTTAATGAATATCCTCAAGTACTTACGAAGGACTAAGGATATGCTCTAGGTTTATATCTATGGAGATGGGGAAGAGCACTGGTTACATGGATGCTAGCTTCCAAACTGACAGAGACGATAGCAAGTCACAATATGGTTTTGTATTCTTCCTCATTGGAGGAGCGATAAGCAGGAAAGCTTCTAAGTGAGAGATGGTAGAAAATTCTATGATGAAGATGGAGTATATCACAAAACTTCGGAAGCTGCCAAGGAGGTTGTTTGGATCAAGAAGTTTGTTTTTGAATTGTGTGTGTTTCCTAGTGCACCAAGTCATTTGGACCTCTATTGTGATAATAATGGTGCCATCACACAAGCTAAGGATCCTAGGTGCACAAAAAGTTCAAACAGATATACATCAGCGATATAAATTTATTATGCATTTTGAATAAAGAATTATTGGTTCCTTGAATTATCACTACCATAGGAATTATTTTCACGAACACATTTTCACTGTTAGTTTTATTGGAATGACTATTGGTGTGTTAACAAAATTGGTGGTGAAAATCCTTCTAATTTTCATCGCTTGATTAGGATTGACCGACGATGAAAATTCAAAACTATTCATCACCATGTCTGCCTCTCTGCCCAACTATCTTGTGTATTGTGGTTATTTAGAGTGGATGACAAGTGGGCCTATGCTCCCAGGGACGCCTCGGGGTTGGCTGATAGATAGAGGCCACAGATCAGGGGTCCGACACTCCCACAAGCCCCACTCTACTCTCTCTCTCTCTCTCTCTCTCTCTCTCTCTCTCTCTCCCCACGGGCTCCCTCCATCTCTCTCACTCTCTCTCCTCCCTCCCTACCCTCCAGATGCACCAGCAGGCTGCGCCCTAGGTGGCAGCCAAGCACATGGCCGCATCCCCTTGGTGGTGCCCTGGTGCTCCCCTTGATGGCCAATTGCACAGTTGTGGTCCCAGTCCCTAGTGTGCTGCCCTCCTAGTCTCCCTCTGTTCTAGGGTATATCTACCATGGTCGATTTGTCGAGGCCTCTCCAATCTAGTTAGTGGCAAGCTAATTTGGTGAGCGGAGGCCAAGGTAGGCATCCTCCTCTCTCTCCATCATCAAGGTCTATGCTCAACCCTATATATCTATCCTTTCTGATAGATCCCATGCAAGTACAAGGGTGACAAAGGATGAGAATAACTTCTTGACAAGGATATCACCGCTAACAAGTCCATCGCAACACTGGTTGGGGCAACATGGATGATGACAAGGACTACACAGATGAGCTAGTGGTGGAGGGTCCAAAGCACTAGCTCAGGATTGTAGTGTTCGATCTAATTATCACTTCCGGTTCATTTAAGAAGCCGGTCATGATCATTTTCACCATCAGTTTCAATTTATTTTTGAACGAATCAGCAGGGAATCCCCTACCTACTTTTTTTCTTTTTCATTAAATGAAATAATATTATGTACAGAAATACAAAGCTAAAAAGGCTGAAAAGGATAATACAAGGAATCTAGGCCCAAAGAGTGAAAAACCAAAGCATTACAAGAAGCTGTCTCTCCAATGTCTGAGTGAAATTTGCCCAACTGATTTGGCTTTGGTGCATACCAAGCCAAGCTCTTCTTTAAACTGCCTCTTCCAAAGATTGACATTGATCTGGCCATTGTTAAAGATAACCCCATTATTTGTAGTCCAATTTACCTAAAAGGCAGCCATCGGTTTGAAATTGGCAGTGATGAAGTTTGTTATCACCGTTCACTTTCACTGTCGATGTGAAAAATCACCAGTGAAAGGGTTTTAGACCTGACAGTAGTAAATTTTCTGTAGCAGTGTACATTTTCTTACAAAGACTAGAAAGTATGTGAATTGTTCATGAAACCCTTTGCTTTTATAATACTATTATTCGTAATATCACTTTCTTATTATGTCACTATATATGGGGCAACAATAATTTTATAGACTAAAACATGTATTAATTGATGATTATGTTTCAGTTATCAAATTAATAATATTTTGCACATAGGATAGAGATCATGGTGTTGAATTGACCCATTCCTAGACATCGCTGGGGTTGTTATGCTAATATGTATCTTCAAGCGTTCTCGAGTGGAATATGTGTTGGATCCTTAGATATTAGATCATCACTAATTCTCAATGAGTGTAGTGATGCATTTTGGGGTTGCCAAATGCTACTTTGTAACTGGATAGTTATAAAGTAGTTATCGGATGTACTATGAAACATAGAGTGGGATGTGAGCTGATCAAGATGGAATTTTTCCTCCTTTTGTAATAGGAGAGATGTCTCTGGACCCCTTAATGTAGCTGGATTAAGAAAGTGGATAACCATGCCAATATGATTAAAGAATTAATGATGTGACGTGCTAAGTGTTAGCCATGAGTTGTAATCCACAACAAGATCGAATGAATCATTGAGCTATCACTAGGGTTGCATAAATGTCGCCTTGTGTTTGAGTAATGTCATGCGGTAAAAGGATCAAGACATGTGTATATCAAGGTTGAACACACATAATATTTATATGTATACATGATTAAATATGCGCTGCTAGGCACTGCTATTGATTGATGGCTCAAAATGCTTTTTGGTCATGGCCGTCTACACATGAACTTAATGGGTTGAAATACACACATGATGATTGGCTCTAGTGCAAGTGGGAGAGTGTTGGTGGTGTGGCCAAGAGGCAATCATACATGCTATGGAAAACAGATCCATGTGTGGCCCATATAGTTATCATTAGCGAGGTCTATGTATATGGGTGCAAAGCTCCAATTTAGATATGGTTAGGCCTTCCCATACCCTAATTATTGTTGTTACCTTCTCTATCCCCAGGTGCATGTGCGGTGCTAGCACACAAGCGCACGAGGTTCTATCACCACACGTGTGGAAACTGTAGAGTCACTGTTGTTGTTGGTGCTGCATTGGTTGGAAATGAATGCAATATGATCAAGGCAGTTACACTACCAGAACTAGAGTTTTTCCTGACGGCCAAATACCGTCAGGAAAGGCTGAAAACCGTCAGGACTGTAATTCCTGATGGCCAGCCGTCACCAAAGGACGGACATGAACAACTTGACAGGAATAAGTGATATTTCGTGACAGTTGGCTGACAGGAAACTTTTCCTGACGGCAATTCCTAACGGTTGACCTTTGACCAGTCAAACCCAAAACCTAGCAGCCAAACCGTCAGGAAGTAAAACACAAAACCGTCAGGAATGTCTTAGTCATATCCTAATGTAGAAACCGACAGGAAAATTTATCAAAAAACTCATTTCATTTGATTGAATTATATTATACATTTAATCAGTCAATTCTAGATGTTCATGCATCTACACAGGACACATTACACAATTTAACACAAGTGATCCATGAAGAGTTTATTCATCATAAATTCACATGTCCCCAAATCCAAATAGACCTGACTGTGAATTGTACAAATTAATGAATTATTAAGAATACAACAATATGACAACTCTTATACACTCTTGGTTTAGAGCAGCATGCAAATCTACACAAGTCTAGCACCTATATATCACAGAAACATTTGAACAGCACAACAGAAAAGTCCTTGCTTTCACAAAAGAAAAGTCATTGCTTGATGTCGACATCACTGGAAAGTATGGGAGTGACCCAATGACCTACAAGGAGTAGAGTTATAGATTATGCACTCTGCAAAAATAAGATATTATCTTTACCGGTACACAAGGCAGCTAGATCAATACCTTGCAGGACAGAACTAGAAAACCTGTACAGACCTCTTACCGACAAGCCTCTGATTTCTGCCAATAATTTTGGCTAAAGATCAAACCAAAGTTTCAGTTACTCGATTGCTGTTTAAATAAGATCTCATTTAAGTTTTTGCTATTGATTAGAAGGTAAACTACATTCCCAGTTAATGATAAATATGAGTGGCCAATGATATACCTACAACTTTCAAACCCTGAACTGAGACCATAAGATATAAAAGACCTATAATTATATTATATCCTAATCTGATAACCATTCAGGAACTTATTCGCCTAGAGGATTTAATAAAGTAAACTACTACATAATGTGTACTTGCAGTTCCCAGTAAGCTACTACATAATATAAGATCTGTTGCAATCTTAAGACTGGTAACAGGAATAATAAGAAAAACAGTTGTTTCTGTACACCGTTATGTACAGGCTTTCACTAAAAAGGATGATATATTTAGGAATCTCTTTTGACTTTTTTTCATCCCATTTGATTATCTGTTGACAACACTAGTCCTAGTGTGAGCAGCATGTGTGTAAATCCTACAAAAGCAGCAAGTAATTTTGTTTCTGTAGTTCAAGAGCCAACTGATGAGAGTAGTAAGACTTGAAAGTACTAAGTTGCAGCTACCAAGCAATCATGTAAAGCACTTCGTTGCACAGATAACACTAGTCATGAAGCTGGTTCCTGAGAAGCCATTGCGTCTCCTGCACAAATCGAAATAAGAAACAAATTAATTATGGAGCAGAAGAGGAACACGATAGATCTGGCCAAGAGAGCGACAGATCTGCTAAGAACGGGGAGGGGCGATCAGATTGTGAGGCTCACACGCCTGCTTGGGTGTGCCCGAGCGAGTCCAGCCCTCAGGGCCGAGTCGGCTACAAGCAGCACTAGCAGATCTGAGAGATGTTGGGAGAGAGAGGGGGGGAGGGGGCACCTGGGGCGGCGGCGGCGGCGCGGGAGTTGGAAGCCCCTCGAGCGGTGGTGGCGGTGAGGGCGTCCGGTTGTGTTACCCCGAGGGCCGGCTATGCGGTTGTCGCGGAGCCCCTCGAGCCCGCTACGTGGTCGACAGAGAGCCTCTTCGGCGGCAGCGAGGGCATCCGGGTGCCTAGTCGTGTGGAGGCGGCGAGCGTGGGGAGGGTCCAGGTCCTGGGGCGGCGGCGGGAGCAAGAGGAGGATGGGTCGGGTGGGTGCGTAAGGCTATCCTCAATGGAAGTTTCATGACCCAGTTTCCAACACATCCATATTTTGGAAACAGTGCATTGGAGTTTCATGGGGATGAAACTCTCTCTACTTCCATGAAACTCTTATCATCTCTCTCTTCATTACTATAGTGCCACATCAGCATATTTAATGTGCATGAAACTCCATTGAGACTGGCCTAAGGGTTTGCTATGTTTCTTTTATGTCCGAAGAGGTGTGGGACCCATGGTAAAGGCAGGGTCGTGAATTTTTTTGCATCTGCTGCGTGCATGGGAAAAAGTTTCCTGTGGGCTTTGGCGAACCGACAGGAATAATCTAACCTCTACTCCTGTTGGTTTTTAGCAACCGACAGGATTTCTTGAAATTTGTGATGGTTTCTACAAAACCGACAGGAGAAAATACAACCGACAGGAGAAACCTGTACTCTGGTAGTGTTAGGTGTGTGGCTAGTAGCAGGGCATGTGGACATACGTCTACTTCCACTACATCGACATGTAATAGTTCGACCAGTTTGCTCCAACTCTTCTTCTGCTACACTGTGCATCTAGTGCCAGCAGTTCAAATAATATCTAGCTCTGCTAGCTGAGACATATTTGAGAAAAAAAGAAATATAGAACTTCTAAGGGGAGTTTGTTATTTGTATATATACAACCAGAGACAACGGAGTTCAGGGTGACAAATATGAATGTGGAGAACAAATGTCTACTCAATAAGTGATTCTACTTTATTATTTCAAGTTACAAAGACAGGGTATGCCAAATCATTCTAGGAAACAAGTGGTACATGTGAAATAAAACAATTGAGCATGCATAGAATGTGGAAAAGAATTGATTAACATGAAGGTCAAATCTGGGGAAAATCGTACTCAAATGAAAATTTCAAAAGCTTTTGTCTAGGATAAAGGTCTTTGGAATTGGAAGTGCGGTACCCAAAAAAATATAAACTCAGCTCTTCCAGTAGATCCTTGGTGGATGGCAAACTAATTGCTTGGTAGCACTATTATATATGATAGTGTCATCCTGGTAATTGCAATACTTGGAGGTTAAAAATTCCATCAAGTTTCAAATTTTCTATGATATTTACATAATTTTTTAATATAAAGTAAAGATAATTTTGCCCGGAGACAATGGCATGTATAATATGAAATATATTTTATTATCTATGAGTAATTACAGCATGTTTTTAGATGTTAGTTTGCTTGTTTATATGGAGAATGGTACAAGTTCTTTTGGCATTGAACTACTAACCATTGTTATGCATTACAAGGAGTAAACAAAAAAAGCGTAAGTGCAATTTTTTTTGTGGGCATGTATTGTCATATGGCTGAGATAATGATAGTTTCCTGACATGGTGAAACGGCAAAATATAGATAATATATCTGAATATACCACTTGATGATGCTAGCGAGGTTGAGACACGGTGGCCTGCTTGCATAAAATGATCTATATAGGGGTACACTTGATCTTTTCATGAAAGCATGCCCACCAATGTGTAATATTTAATATCACTGTTTGGGAGTATATGCCATTTAGTAGTGCATTCTATAAATAGAGAGAGGAGCCATATAAGTCATATATACCTATATATCATATTAATGATATATAAGAGTAGACTAAGAATCAGCCACAATTTGTTACCATAAAGTTCATTCTGATCAAAATGATGCTGGCATCCTTCTCTGACATATATATTGCTATTTTTTTATTCATAAGGAACTATTTGACTGTAGTGGAAAAGCTTGAGTGTTAATCAATAAATAGGCCATGGCTTAAACCAAAGTAAATTACTTTAAACAGGCAATCATTTATAAGTTCAACAATCCGTTAATATAATGATACTTAGCTCTCATGTTCTAGAAAAGAGAAATAATCTATTAAATTATTAGGTTCACACAAGTTATAATGGATAAAACAGTGAGTCATTGTAAACCCCTCGGTGGTCCAAGCTTGATGCTTGGAAACCCTTTTGAGATAGAGCCTGTGGCTTTGCCCCCTCCGGCTACCGCACTAGCACATGGTTGGGTTTTCTGGCATGGTGTATGCCAGACACATGAGTTGTTTAAGCATGATGCGAGCTTGGAGCTGGATCATGCATGGTTCACGTTGATTTCTTGCGTTTTGTGTTGTTGCAGCTCCCTGATGGCCTGATGTGCATCCAATGCAGGTGGCATGTCTTGTGTAAAAGCGTCATAGATGCAGACCCAAACATGGCCTAGACCAAACGATCAAATACTTCTAGGCTTTACAATAATGAAAAGTTTGCAACCTTGAAGGACTGGAGAGCCACCAGTACACAAAATAAGTATACCCTGCTAGCAGTAACGCACAAAGATGTGCAAATTAATTATTATGTAAAGGTTATGTGAGTCTCTTAGTTAGTTAACTATAGTCATGGCGCAAAGGGTAGCCATGCATATATATTCTCCTGAAAATGAGTGTCTGTAGACAAGAATGTTTTCTTTCCTGGAGACATCACAAAGTTTTTTGCTACACACATTTTTACCAGAAGAACAAGAAAATGTTCCACGAATTTCGGTAAAATAAAGCAGATTATAATAAGAGATTGTGTACACAAACAGTCATACTCTATAAGATGAGAAAGACTTTTTACTGAATGTTGTTGGATATCTCTACGGTCTACATTTTACTACAATGGAAGCAGGATCATAATTCATCAATATTGGGGTTGCGGCTACTTTACTTTAATTATATTATTACCTGGACTACAACAATAATATATTGGGACTTATAATTACTGCATCAAGTATTAGTAGAACTACTCATACAAATGTTGGCTGAAACTGGGAGCTTATACACAGGGAGTGAAATCCCCTGCACAGAGGAAATGCTGCTTTGGCATCTAGAGTCCAACCAAAGACTTTTGAGAATTCGACAGAGAAAAAAAAAACTGGAGAGAACAGACCGCGCTGAACTCTCTTCTAACATAATAAGCTTCTACAAACAAAAATATTCTAATGGCATACATATATAAGACTTCAATAAACAAAATTATTCTGAATATGATAAGAAAGACTCAGTTTATTAATTTTCGAACATCCTCCACTCCCTTGCAGATTTGAGCTGCAACATCTGGATGGTTATCCCTGAGCACCTGATACCACTGACTTTCAACAATGTCCCTCTGCACTGAATATTTGAGGAAGTCCACACAAGCAGCAAGAAGCTTCATGCAATGATACTGGTCCGCTAACCCTACGGTCGTTAGCAGGCTCTCCATATCCACACATTTGCACAAGATGCCTTCACATATATTCTTCAGTCTGTCCATACAGTAGCGATCAGCAGCGACAAGCAAATGTCGAATCAGCTCAATCTGGTCACCAACAACTTTGTCACTCATATCAATCAGTGAATCTGTATATACAAAATGCAAAAGAGCCTGGAAGACAGCAGGTTGCATGTCATGCACTAGTATACAGCCCATGTCTTTCTCTCTCATTTGACCATTGAGCTGCTTATCGAACACAGGCGAACATGCAGCTAGCATGATTCTATGAGCTTGGAAAGTTTCTTGTTCTACCTTGAACATCACATCAGCAGCCACATGGTCGGCCATAAACCTACCTAGGTTTTGTAACATATCAGATGCCGGAACCTCAACTTCAGGAAGCAATCCGGCTTTTAACAACTGATTTGGCCTGCAAACAGAAATCTGGCACTGGATCTCGAGGCAATCATTTTGCACGAGCCCCATTTGTTCGAAAACCTCGCTTCTTAATTCAGGCCAGTAAAAGGTAAAATTGTTGTTACTGTTCAGGAATGCTGCTGTTGCCCATCCTGCCCATGCCGACCTGTCAACTTGGTCTGCAAATGTCAAGCTTAGAATAGCCCAGAGAGTTTCAGTACCCATGAGTTCAAGAGCAACAGAGACATGGCCCTCTGTTTGTTCAGAACGGCCATCTGGGTAATAGTTGAGTGTCCACTCATAACCTCCAACCGTAAAGGCTGGCGACCTTAGGAATGTGGCATAGCCAATGTTTATGCGTTCATTGTAGTTTTGGATTTTGAATTCAACTTGTGCACTGTACAATATCTCTGGGGTGAACGAGGATACTGTCACTGATGTCATGTTGCTCGGAGCGGCCATCTGGGTAATTAGAGCAGCCTGCTAATCATAGGAATAATTTCAAATGGAGAACATATCTCATGCATTGCGAACAATATGGAGCAAAGGGAATGTTAGAGATTCATAGTACCATGACATAGGAATATATAATTTCTAAAAAAAAATACAGTAGGATTATAGCCTCAAAAATCCTCTACGAGGCAAGCATGTTGTTTTATGAATTATGATAGTATGTTATCTCATAAAATATAATTAACATCCTTAATCATTTACTAGGTTGAATATGCACATTCTACATAAAGGAAACGGATATAGATGTTTATCCTGAACTAATTTGTATGTACTCCCTCTGTTCTAAATTATAATGCGTTCGACCTTTTTTAGATATGTAAAAAAATTGTATATCTAGAGATATAGCTCATATCTAGATACATAGCAAAAGCTACATATCTAGAAGAGGAATGGTCTATAATTTGGAATGAAGAGATTAGTAAAGAAATGAAATGCACAGTAAATATTTTTCCACAATTTTTTAATCAATCATTTGCAATGCAAAATCGATTTCTTTCTTTCAATTTGACATCTATTAATTTACATGAATCAGAATGCTGAAATAAGGAAAATAATGTTAAAGAACAAAGGAGATATTTCAACGTCTCAAAACATTGTAGTGTAAAACTTTTAGCCAACAGTGTCCAAAATTAATTTGCAGATATATATATTTCAATCTGGTAAATTTTTATTGTTGTGTCCAACTTGATAAAATGGATGATTTATTGTTAGTTGCTGATCTATAGTGAATATCATATATATGTTTTGCTAGGATATAATGAAGAAGCTCATTAGACAACTACCTTTACCTGAATATATGTAAGCTGGTTTTACTAAAGGGAGTTGCCTAAGAGATTGTTGCTGAAAGTTCAAGCAACTCTCCTAATAGATCACAAAAAAAAACATTTGTGGCAACAATCTATAATAAAAATTTTGCTTATTTAACATGCTATGCAATATTTTTTAGTTTGATATCATTTCAGGGACACCACGGTTACATCACATCAGGAGAAAAGGGATAAGAAAAAAAAGATACATCATAGATACACCTATATCCGGGGAAGAAGAATAAGAAAAAAGAGATGTCTAACGAAGAAAATCTAAGAGGCGAAAGAGAGGTTTCATAAAAAAAAGAGAGAAGAAAGAGAGGAGCACCTGAGAGAGAAAGAGAGAGTCGTTGAGGAAACTGTTTCTGCAGTGATGGAATGCAATGAGCTTAGAGCACAATATATAAATATATATGTATATCAACAATATGAACGTTGTACCAGTATGCAAGCTGTATAATTAAAGTGCTGGCATAGTTTACTATTTATTACTTATAACTACCTTCCTTCTGTGTACCCTGAGACATGCGATAAGGGCCCACAGGGTCAAAGGGCAACACAATATACCACATGGGACCCATTTGTCATCGTGATTGAGTGCCATGGTCTCTGGTAGCAAAAGTAACCATCAGTTTCCTACTAGCATGAAGACAAATCCAACGTCTCTCTTATCAAAAAAAAAAAAAAATCCAACGTCTCTATGTTAATAAATAAATATGTAGCTAGATATCTTGTGTGAGATACTATATTTAATACTATCTTTATGTATTCTCTACATATTAAAATATAAGATATCCATCCATTTAAAATTAATGTGTTTCTAACTATAAAAGATTATAGGCACCAACTCACTTATTAACACCCTCAATCTTAGTCATATGTGTATCTGTCATTAATACCTGTTATCAACCCAACCACCAGGCTACTCATTTATTAATATACCCCCATTCTCAATAGATGTGTATCTGCTATTAGTGCTTTCTATCAACCCAACCACTAGATTTGAAATAAGACAACCACAATATTTCCACATGATCAAGGGAGAGGAGGGTTACATCTATCATTTGCTTTACTCCAATAATCTGTCTTAGAGGTCCTAGAATGCTATATGTTTTTGGACTGAGGGCGTAAATTATTATCATTATCTTTTGTCAAATTGATGTGCTTCAAGACTGTGCTGTGATGAAGGTTAATACATACTCCCTCCATCAAATTATAATTAAGTCACTTTGATTGCTAGGTATCTAGATATAATATAAATCTAGATACATAGCAAATTCTATGTACCAAAAAAGTCAAAGTGACTTATAATTTTATATAGAGGGAGTATACAATAATAAATATTCTAGACTGTTTCTGATTACTAAATAGCAACAGTTTCTCAAGAGTAAATTTTTTCCAATGAAGTCCTGTCGAACGATGACATAGATGTGGCATGAGTATCCATATATATGGATAAGTGCTTATTATGCGAACGCGTCTAGCTCCCCGTTTGGTCCCCAATATTAAACTTTAGTCTCTATCACATCAAATATTTAAACACATGTATGAATTATTAAATATAGACTATTTACAAAACTAAAAATATAGTTAGAGAATAATTTACGAGATGATTTTTAAGCCTAATTAGTCTACATACTTAAACACTAATTGCTATAGTTAAAAGTGTGCTACAGTGTCTATTAAACTTTAGTACATTAAACTTTAGTACATCTAACCAAACACCTCCTTAGCCTATAGCATGTGCTAAGGTCCGTGTCCTCAACTCGTGGGGAAAGCGGGGCAACAAAATGGCAATCAATCGACGACATGGATCTATTATCTCTGAGATTAAGACTAATAATGTATGGATCTTTACAGTTCATCTCTCAGCCAACTTATATAGTAGTTTAGTATTGTCTCTCTTACAAAATGTATTTGTTCTTGTGTCTAAACTGGACTTAATGTCCACTTCTCTACTTTCTTTTATCTCCTTCACATCAACATATAGCTCACTTGCAGCCCTTTACTATACTTGCTCTAAGGGAGATACTTGTGCCAGACCCAACAATATGGCAAAGGTGTAGCAGCTGCCAACGTACCATCCAGATGTATTGTGCAGTACATCTTGCTCTCTCGCTCTCTAGCTTGCCAATGGCCATTGCAAAGATCGACGAGCATCTGGTCTTGCGAAGCGAAAGCACAAAGGTCTCTGCGTTCACACGCATGTATTATATATCGGCCTAGCTCGTGCGTGTAGCTGCTTGAAGCCATGTCCTACAACAAATTTAATTCAATTAATTAATTCACTGCTGAGACACATCACAACGACCAGGTGAGTGGAAACAGGGGTTTTTAGTGCTATGCACATTACCAATGGCCAAAATAGAAAGGCGTCTATTGGATAACATCGCATATTATCTATTTTGCTTTTGTATTGTCTAGTGAATACATCAACTTTAGATTGGATATAGTTTCGTCTTCATGTGTTATTTCCTCTAAATATCCATGATTACAGTGCTTATCAATAACTAGGTTCTAGCCTAGGTGTGCATGACACTTAATATTAAAACCTTGTGCCTGTAGTGATTGCTTCACCATAGATAGGGGATCTGCCACTGGGAGCCGCTAGGATACAGAGAAAAATACATGACGGGTGCTAGACTAACTGTTTGCCGAGTGCCTAGGCGCAAACAGCATCTTTGCCGAGTGCGTTCTCCAACACGCTCGGCAAAATAAAGACATTCGACAAAGCAGCTCTTTGCTGAGTGCTGAAAATAAAACACTCAGATAAACACTCGGCAAAAACTATAACACTCGGCAAATAGCTGCAACGCTTAACAGCCATTAACCGCTGTTAGTATTTTATCAAGTGTCCTCTTTTGACACTCGACAAAGACTTAAGTTTTTCCGAATGTTTTATTGTGACACTCGGCAAACTAACTATTTTTTCCCTTTTGCCCTCCGAACTTTTTCTGCTCTTTTCATATAGTGTGTGGTACTCCATGTTAAAATTTGGTACTTCTCGGTCTGTTTGTTATACTTAGTTAATTTGTATCATTTAATTAATTTTTTGGAATAAGTCAAATTTGAACTTCAAGAGATTCGAATAATGGAACAAAATGAATGGAAAAATGGTATTCATGTTACTGTGATTTGAAAATGTTAAAATCCGGGCAATGAAAGGAAATTTTGAATATCTTGTTCACAATACATGACCACAAACTTGTGGCCGAAATGTTTTTAAATTCTATAAAAGCAAATGAAATCTGAAAATTATGAAATCTATGAAGACATCATCATATCATACGTGAAGGTTGTGGTAAAAAATTGAGAAGGTTTCACACAAGTTGTCACGTATAATGCTTACAAAACGAAGCATCTCGGAAGATGAATCATACAGTTGAGAAGGATCCAGTCAGATTTGGAGTCAAAGTCTCTGTCAAGTTCGAATTTGACATCAAAACATTTTGTATAGGCAATAGACAACAGAGATTGCTTCAAGTGAAATTTTGGCAAATTTTTGGATCCGTTCGATATAATTTTATTTTGTTAACCGCAATTATAGACTTTTAATTAATATAAATTAAATTTGAGCTATAACAGCATGAAATAATGGTCTAATATTCGTACAAGTAACAAAAATGCTCTGTTAAGTGAATTCAATAAGGTATTTTTAAATTACATTCAAACAAATTTGTAAAACATGTTATGGAAAAGAAACACTCGGCAAAGCCCTCCGTCACTGTCTTCTTGCTGTCCATGTCATTTTTCACCAAGGGTCGACACAGTACTCGACAAAAAGCACTCAGGAAAAAGTTATTTGCCATCTAAATTTAAGTCAAGTGAGCTTTGTTGAAGATGGCACTCGGCAAACCTTTTGCTGAGTATTTTTTGGGCTTTGCTCGTGCCGGAGGCACTCGGCAAACTAGCTATGTCGGGTAGGGCACAATGGTAATGTGGCTCATAGTTTATCTCGTTCCTCACTGTATTTTATCTTCTCCATGCTTGACTTTGACTATTCACTCACTTCAATAAAATAATGTAGAAGAACAAATTGTAACTATTTATGATATCCTATGTCGAACTGTGTTTTTCGGATTGTTTACTATGAGGCAGTCCCTACACTTATCCAGGGCCGGCTCTACCGGGGCCCATGAAGCTTGGGGCTCAAGACAAAATAGGTAATTAGTAGATATAATTTTCTATTTGGCATCCTGCTCGTGGTTTCTGTGCTGTGACGGCCACTGGTCCCATCAAGAGGCGCCGTGACGAGCTCATCGACCATGCTGCAGTGTGTTGGCTTGAGGGCAATAGCCACGACACGGAGCCGCATCATCTCGGCGACGCCCTCCGCCGTCAGCTGCGCCTGCGCCATGGTGAGTTCAAGGTGGTCAAGCACTTCCCCGAGCAGTACTTCGTCACCTTCTCCGACCCTGCGATCCGGCAGCGCCTGGTCGGTCAGGAGATCCTCTCCGACAATGGACGTGACTTCCACTTCGCCGCCTGGAGCGAACGCCGCTACGCCAACAACGTCAACTGGGAGTACCGTGTCAAGGTACGCATTGAAGGCATCCCAGTGCACTGCTGGGCAGAGGATGTAGCTGCAAAGGCACTCGGCAAGAGCTGCGCCGTGCACTATGTGGAGGAGACGACTCGGCACCGCGAGCGCACTAGGTCCTTTGACCTTTGGGCCTGGTGCAGCGACCCCAGCGACATCCCCACCGAGGTCTGGCTCACGGTGACCGAGCCGGACAGGGAGCCACCACATCATGATGAGCCGGTCGACCTCAAGCGCGGCCATGTCTACGTCCTGCGCAACCACCTCGAGATTGTGGATGATCTCTCCTTCCTGCAAGGCCGGGGCAGAGTTGGCGGCCCCCCGAACCGCAAGCCACGTAGGGAGTTCATCTGGAGCTACGGCGCCCCGGACACCGAGGGAGAACGCCTCCATGGCAGGCGGGGAAACAACCGCGGCCGAGAACTTAGGCGACACCCAAGGCGGGATGATGATGACTATGAGGACAGGCGCAACCACGGCATGCGTCGTCACCGCAGCCTGTCTGGCTGGGCAAGGAGCGCACGCTGCAGGACCGGAGCTGAGGACTGCATCAGCTCCAACAGATGGGGAGTGCGCAGGGACTCCCCACCTAGAAGGAGCAGGGCGAACCAAGAAGGCCACCAGAGGCCCAACCTTGTCTGGAAGGTGAAGGGGCACGATGAGGAGAAGAGAAAGAAGAAGGTGACTTTTGCAGAGCCGATTGCAACTGAACTCAAGGCCACCCTCCCTGATGACAGCATCATACTCATGAAGGGTAACACTCCTCCACAACCGTTGCAAAGTGGTTCAATCCCTCTTGATCATGTTTTCTTTGCTCCTAACATTGCAAGTGTGGCAGACCAGTGCTCTGTCCTAGTGGAGGCCAAGAAACAGGAGATGCAAATGGTCGATGGCAACCCACTCAACATGGACTTCACCCCAACTGACACCAGTAAGAACATCCCTGAATATCCTAATGTTGTAAGCACTGTGATAGCTGCAGACACATATTGTGATATATTACCTGGAAACGCACCTGCAGAGCCAACTGCAGGCAAGAATGCAGAGGACCAGGTGGTGGAGCAGCACGACACCCTCAAGAATATGATGGCGGGACTCATGCTGGATCAGCTGCAGAACCTGCTGGTGAGCTCCACCCCGACTACACAGTTTACTACAGCTGCGAATAGTGAACAAAAGAACTCTAATCCCCTTAAGTTTTCGTTAACTGAGCAGTCCAATCAAAATTCACAGACCGGCATAGTGCTATTAGCTCCTACTTCCGCAGAAAATCAAAATGTATTAGAGGAAGGTGTAGAGCCGGTTCTAGCAATTGATACTCAGCCGTTAGTCAGTGATTCTGTAACAAACATTTCGCCACTTATAGACAGCTTCATTGAATCAATATCAAGACCTATCATGGAACCACTATTAGAAGTAGGCACCATGACTCCTTTGACTCAAATAACTAGACCTACCGAAAAATACCCACATAACACCGCCCCACCGAGCTCAAGCAAAAGGCAAAGCATTAGGCTAGCAAAAAAGGCAGCTGCAAATTCAGGCAAAGACGCTATCCAGGTGGCTCAGGATCTGTTAATCAAGAAACTGGGGGAACTTTCGGGTGCAGACAGCCCTATTGACAATACCCAAAATTCTTCTGACTTTGATTTGTATGCACAGCACTTCGGCAACCCCATCGAGAAGTCCAAGATGGAGGCTATCCAGGTCCTCATTGAGCAGGGCGCCAAGATGCAGAACAAGGACGACATGGCCGTGGCTTCTAGCCTGGTGGCTTAGGTGCCAGTCAATAGTGGTTCCAATGATCAATGTTAGCCCCTTCAGGGAGTAGGGGTTGGGCTGGTAGCCCATTGTATCCTAGTCAAGTTGCTAGTAGTCTAGCCCTGCATGGCTTTAGGAGCGCGATGATGCGCATGTGGATTTTCGAACTCCTAATTGTCTTTCGGATGCACGCCTGCTGGCCTTGTAGCCTTCGGCGAATGAACTGTATGCACCTATGTTGCACTTTGGGGGAATTTTGGCCTGCTGGCTGTGTTGCCTTCGGTCACCCCTGGTTATCTGCCTGGACTTCGGCAGCTGATTTGTTGTATGCTATCTGGACCATTTCAACAAGTAGCTATTTCATTTCTAGCAAGGAAACAAAGTCTTCAATTATTTTTCTTTGGACTAAAAGGATGATCTGTCATGCCCCCCTGATTCGGCTACCTCCCAGCATGTCTGATCAGGAGTATTCTCAGGCTGGTTGGTCAGCGTCAGTTAACTGTGCTTGGGCATTCAGTAGTCATACTATGTTATAAATGTCAGTAAAGGATTGCAATATCCTTTGTTGGAATGTTCGCGGGCTAAATGACGGAGCTAAGAGGGCTAGTGTGAGAAACCAGCTAATTTTGTCGGGGGCAACCATTGTTTGTCTGCAAGAGACAAAAATTGGAATTTGGACGCCTTCCCTGCTAAATGAGACCGTTGGAGCAGACATGGCACAAAATGTAGCATTCCTACCCTCGATAGGTGCCTCAGGAGGAATCCTAATTGCAGCCTCAGATCGCTTCTTTACAATACAAAACACCTATGCAACGACAAATACAATTTCGGCAACAGTCACTATGCTGGCTGAAAATGTACAGTGGTCAATCACAGG
>Ga0182004_10000987_pt1 | contig 19700 bp, 17 predicted proteins | sample Sormic07211540_1_FD_120479 | JGI IMG/M metagenome (GOLD analysis project Ga0182004, IMG submission 120479) | Endophyte microbial communities from Sorghum bicolor roots, Mead, Nebraska, USA - 072115-40_1 MetaG | ecosystem: Host-associated > Plants > Roots > Unclassified | place: USA: Nebraska...
GCGAGAGCCAAGAGAGGGTGGAACAAAGAGAGAAGAAAAGGGGAGTGGTCTACTCCTTCCAATCCACTTGCCATGGTAAGAGACGGGGTATCAGAAAGAGTGACACACAAGAACATGAGTGCTCAAACTACTTGTAGGGTACCACAACCTAGGTGCACTAAATGCACTAAGACATCTCTAGGGTTCATAGCGGTGCGGCTGTCACCGCGAGAACCAAAGAAACGCTACGGTCGAATAAGTACAAGCATACAAGAGTTTAGGCACGAAGAACCAAAATGGCGGAAAGACACGGGATTCACCTTCCTTTGATCCACTCGCCATAGCAACGGCGGGAATCGCAGAATTGGAAACAAAACATCAAACAAGCAAAAGGACTCAATCCACGTCTTACTAGATCAATGAGGATTAAGAACAAGAGAGAAGAAGAATGGAGTTCATACTCTTTCGACCTACTCGTCATGGAATGAACGACGGTTGGATAAAGAGAGACATGACCCCATGATCTACTCTAACTCATAACACTTCTCAACCTAGGTGCTTCTGAATCGACACAAGGTCATTCCTACAGTTCCAGGCGATGCGATTGTCACCGCGGGAACTACGGGAAATGCCCGGGTCTAGGTAGCATAAACATATGAGGTGGTTAGGATAAACACGCGAGAAAAATGGGGTAAAGCCCGATGGTCATGGCAAGGTGGACTTGCGGCCATGAGCTTCACCTAACGAGTTGGCCTCCGACAATTCCACGAAGGTTGTCCCCTAGTTCGTATCCCACTAGACTAGGCCACCTAGGTCTCGAGTGTGCGGGTAAGAACCGCGTCGATAACAACATCGAGTCCGTGACGACCACGTTCGAGGGACGAGAATAGGGGCTAACGAGTGTAGTACAATGAAGACAACTAAAGCACGAGAGAGGGGTCATGTTTGGCGTCACGGCCATGGCGAGACGAGCTCGCGATCGTAACGTTCAAACACATCGCTCTCTCAACCAGCTCGAAGGCACGGTCCTCAGGCAAATAACAAAAGAAGGAACAACGACAACATGAGAGAAGGGACATGCTTGGCATTACGGCCATGGCGAGATGAACTCGCGATCGCAACACTCAAACATATCACTCTCTCGACCAGCTCGAAGGCACGGTCCACAGATGATGACAAGAACAAAAGCACAAACTGCAAGAGCTGTGACTCAACCAGTGACTAAACAAAAACACTATCAAGACGACAACTCAGAGTAGCACATTTCCAATAGCACAAGATAGAGAGATAGATAACTAGACCGGCACGAAGGCACGGCGCAGGCAGTGATATAGACGAAGATAGATCGTGCATTAAACAAGATATGAGATGAATGATCATGTACAAATGATAGATAACGAAATGATGTATGAACAGATATGAATTAATATGGAGTTCCAACGTCGGCTAGGGTTTAGGGGGGGTTTCGACCTTGCCGAACGTGAGGAAGGCGGCGGAGGCCTGCTGCTGCCACTCTGATCCGGCTATGATCTACCACTGACCAGCTACGGCTTGCTACGGTTGGTTGGAGGTGGTTGTGGCTTGCTGCAGCGGTTCCAGGGGTTAGCCGAGGGCAGCAGCGTGGTCCAGCCATGCGGCAATGGTGCCCCAAGGGCACATCCTCCCTGCAAGGTGTAGAACACGGCACGAAGGCCGATCTCAGCATGGTGAACGCAGGAAGGGGAAAATGCAGAGGACTTGGGCATTGGTGGCTCACCGGCGGTATGCTGCCGTTGCTGCATGTTCTGGCTTGGTGGAGGGGAGGTGTTCGCGATCACCACGCGAGGTGAGCACGACATCCCGAACGGTGCAGGGTCCCTGAGCTCGCCATGGCGACGCAAGGCGACGTTGTGCTCACGGCATGACGCGGGAGTGGTCCTGGCTGGCGCGACGGTGGAGCAGGGCACCAGTGTTGCAGGCGACGTCGCGGTGGGGACGGCGTCTTGGTGCTCACGGGGCGGAGACAGAGGCGTCGTGGTCGGGGCGAGGTCGTGCTTGGCGGCGTCGGCATCGGCGTCGGGGCAGGGGCGTCGAGGTCGCCGGGCGAGGGTGGCACCGTGGGCGCGGCTGATGCCGAGGTGCGCGCGTCGGCCTAGGGACTCAGAGCAGGGGCGTAGTGGAGCAGAGGCTCGGCGCGCGGCGGACGGCTCCGGTGCGGCGTCGTGGATGGAGCTCGGCGGAGAGGGAGCACTCGCCGCGGCGTCGCTACTGGACGTGGCGACCGTGGCGTGCCCGCGGTCTGATGGCGTCGTCGCGGCGGCCGGGGCGGGGGCGAGGGCGAGGCCGACACGGCGCGGTCGCGGCTTGCGGACGACGGCGTCGCGGGGTCGGGGCTCGGCGTGGCGAGGGCGCGGAGGCGGCTCACGGGCTCCGGGGGCGAGCCGAGGTGCTCGGGATGGGTGAGCAAGGAGGCCGGGGGGTGGTTGACGGCGCCGGTCGTGGAGGAGAAGGGGGAGGGCGGCGGCGCTGAGCGGAGGGAGCAGACAGCGGCGGCTCGGCTTTTATACGCGCGTGTGGCTAGGGCATGGAGGGCTGCAACGGTTCCTGGGCGTCCATGCTTCGGAGAGGACACGCAGCGCTCATCGGCGTCCGTGCCACGGAGGCAGAGGGCGCGATGCGGGTTCCGGGGCGCGGTGCGCGCTCTCCTGGCGACGGCGACGGCGCTGCTCTGGGCAGGAGGCGGGGCGCGCGTGTAGGGTTCCAGGGGGCAGGGGTCTTGGGCCAGGCGACTTGGGGGAAACTGGGCCGGGGCAGGTGCTGCGCGCGCGGGCCTTGGAGCAGGGGATGGGGTTGGCTGGGCTTGCGAGCGTGGGGTGGGCCATGACCTTGGCTGGGCCACGCGCGAGGATGGCGAAATGGGCCGGTCGGGTGAGCAGCTGAGCTGGGCCAAGGCAAAGGAGGGGAAATAGGGAGCAGGCCAGCTGTGCTGTACTGGAAGGGAGAGGAAATTGGATTTTGGCCCGAAGGAGAAGTAGATGGTTTTCCATTTCCTAAAATGATTGGGAGGGAAAGGGAAAAGAGATTGAGATGAGATCAAGGAGGGAGGAGGTTTGAGAAGGGGACTTCGAGGAGAGTTCGAAAAGAAACCAAAGGAGCTTGAGACATACTCCAACGAAAAAGTTGAGAAGTGATTCGCTTCGCCTGGGAGATAGGCTCAGCAAGGATTCAGAAAGACTTCGCTACTGATTTGTGCACTCAAAACGAAACTTAAAACCCTAAACAAAACCCAACTCAAGACGACTTACGAACAAGAGCACTCGCCTACAAACAATGTACATGTATGCCACGATTTGTTAGCGGGTTAGGATCGAGTTAGACCTAAAAACTATATGCTTTACACAATAACAGGAAAAATTTTAAAAATCTCGTATTTTTGGTTTACGTAAAAATCTGGGATGTTACAGGTATTCCAATTGATTTCCTCGTATTTGTTTGGTACTTGAAATCTCCCCCTAATGCCGAGAAATGGTCCTTATTGAATATGCAATCAGCATACCGGGCCGTGAATAAGTCCCCTATAAGAGGATATTTGATAATCAATGGAGATTGATATCCCACATAGATACCAAGTTTCCTATGTGGACCCATAGAGGTATGCTTAGGTAGTGAGATTGCTACGTATGCAGCGCAATCGAATTTTCGTAGATGGAAAATATTTGACATATCCCCACGTACATGATATGCAGTTGGATGCAATTGAGTTAAGTCGGCAGCATGTAAAACTGCATGACTCCAACATGAAGTTGGTCTTGCAATGAGTTTAATTCTCTTAATAAGATATTCTGCTAAACCATTTTGTGTATGGACATATGGGATAAAGTGCTTAACTTGAATTTCCAAAGCCAAACAATAATCATTGAAACCCTTTGAGGAAAATTTAGCAGCATTGTCCATTTAAATTGATTGAATTTGATGTTCAAGATTATGTGCTCTGAGTTTAATAACTTGAGCAATAATTTTTGCGAAAGCATGGTTACGTGTGGACAAAAGATACACATGAGACCATCTAGTATATGCATCTATTAGAACCATGAAGTACCTGAATGGTCCAGACGTTGGTTGTATGGGACCACAAATATATCCTTGAATATGTTCAAGAAATTTAAGTGCCTCATTTTGGATTTTAACGGGCGATGGACATAAGATCAATTTCCCTATAACGCATGAAGTGCGCATAAAATCTGAAGATTTGAGGAACTTAGCAATATTTAACTCATGACCATTAGAATTGTTGATAATTTTCTACATCATCCCTATACCACGATGACCAAGGCGATCATGCCAAGTTTTGAATGCATCAATATTCTGGAAAATTACCTTGTACGCAACATGTGGTACGAGTTTAATGTATGTGTAGTACAAACCGGAGGAAAAGAGGGAATTTTCTCAACAATTTGTTTGTCATATCCGTTGTTTTTAGTAACAAGGAGAATTTCCTCATTATTGTCATCAAGGGTTTCTATATGGAAACCATTTTGACGGATATCTCAATAATTTAATAAAGTACGCTTTGAATCGGGATACAATAATGCATTCTCAATTGTAATTTGGGTACCCATAGGGAGTACAATAATGGCACGACTTAAACCAATTATTGTAGCATCGCGCCCAGCGATTGTCAAAACATTTCCTTGTCTTTTAGTAAGAGTTTGAAAATTTTTTGTTTCCCTAAGAATAGAATTAGTGGTACCGTTGTCCACTAGGCATAATTCCTCCTCCATGAAATCGACCCTCGTAGAAACGATGGGGGTTCAGAGGCATGTGCCTCTGTTCATGAGCAGTGCTGATAACATGTTAAAAATAAATGCAAAATGAACAGTGATTTAGGATCATCTATTGTCTTCCATTGATCTCATAGAATATATACAAGTGAAGAGGGTGTCTTCAATTGTTAACTGCTAATCTCTAACACTAGTCCTAACTACTCGTACAGGCGTCGTACGAATCCATATGGAACCGATGAGATCATCGATCATCAGTGAATGAATGTCTATTGATCTCATCGATCATCAGTGAATGAATGTCTATTGAGAATAGACATCGTTTCACAACATATGGCACTATATAAGACCACCTATGGGACAACACCAATATATTTGCCCTTAGTTTGTGCCTTTTTTTAGAATTTTGGGGCATAATCCCGGTATTAGCATTAAGGGCAAGGTCAATAATGGAGCTAAAATATTTGCCTATAAGCCAAATGATTAGAGCCAAGTTATACAGTAAAAGTTATACAGTAAGTTGTTTCTTTTGAACCCACCATTACCTATGCATCCATGCCAAACTTGGTACTTGCATGAGAGCCAAACTATCATCTCTATCTTGTCTTCTCTCCACATCAACATTAGCTTAGCTATAAACCTATTATTGTACCTGCTCTAACAGAGACTTAAATTTTATGCAGACCAAAAGTTTACTTATAGGCGTGACAAGCTCTCCAATCATCATATACTGCACCATCTTAGAGCTCGTGTCATATTCGGGCTATTCATCAGATCCCAACCTCGATTACTCGATCCCTGGTTACAAATTTTCTTACCCAATAACTTTCTATTATCAAAGGCAAAAGGATAACCAATTTCCACTAAACAGTCTTACCCAATAATTTTCTATTATCAAGGCAAAAGGATAACCAATTTCCACTAAACAGTAATAGTAAACACACGTTTATTAGAAATTATCAGATTGAAAATGTCTATTAGACCTGTTGGAACAAATGTTTCCTACAAGACAACAAAAGAATCAATGGGACGAGTTCTTGGAAGTTGCTACATGAGCGATAAATCTGAGAGAAACCCCACCACCCGGCTTGCAGGATAATAATAGCCTGAAGCAGGGTAAATCTGGGAGAACCACACCACCCGGCTTGCAGGATAATAATAGCCTGAAGCAGGGTACAACTGAAATTGGCCACCATACGGCTCATCCGGTTTTGTCATGGTGAAATTGGACCACGATACATGTGATATTGTCAGCGCTGCCACGAGAATAAGCAATCTCTGTCAATTTCCGAGCTGCAGACTCTGGCGCGTCCTCTGATTTCCCAAGAGAAACAGCTTCCTATTTTTTTCATAAAAGCATCAACAACATTGTTATTAATTAAGTGAAGACACCAATATGAGCATAGCTGCCCATTTTGTGAGCAATAAGAATAACCCCAAAGATAACAGTAAAAGCAGTGAGGTGATGCTTTCATACAATTATACAAATTTAAGTAAAAAGCAACTGCCTGCTTTGAGAATGACTGAATTGTGGAAGAGTTATTACCTCATTTTCGACAACATCCCAAAGCCCGTCACTAGCAAGAACCAGGCATTCCAGCTCACCATTGACCTGTTCTTCCTGCAGTTTATTAGAAAATAAGAACTTCATTAATTACCAAAGTCCTAAGTCTGTGAACGAAGTTCAACAGATCAACCAATAAATAAATTTACATGGTTGCAGCAGCTATCAACTGATGGACCAGCAATAGTAACAATCGCATATTAACGGTACAGCTTCTCTTGCTTCCAATTGCATATCAATGGCAGTCAATAAATAAACTGTTAAATGGCATTCAGGACTATGGTTTAGTTGTACACATAATGAATAACATATATTTTTGCTTTTTTTTGTGGCAATTCTAAGGTAACAAAACTGGTAGAAAACTGCCTTCCCCTAAATTAAGTTCTTGACAACAAAAGATACTTGGAATTTTTGCATAATCAATTACAATTTCTCACCTGAATTTCAGGTTCTGCCACCACGTATGGCTTCAGTAAACGATTGCCAAATGCACGGGACATTGCCAATACACCACCTACCCTCCAAGTACCTGGGAAAATGCCACATCAAGGAGGTGATATGTTTATATTCAAAGAAAAAAAAAAGATGACTTGAAAAATAAGGCTACTCCACTACGATACCAAGCAATACTCGAATGTGTATGGAAACCTAACATGTTCAAGCTCCCAGGAAGACAGATGGCTATAGATGAATAGCAGAAGCCTTTTGCAATCTGCCTTGTGAACTTCATCTAATGCAAGCAAATTAGCCCAATGTATGAAAGAACGAAGAGCACATGCTTACCCGCCCAAATAACAATACCACCAGCATTTTCAATTCTCTTTCGCTCATCAATCCTGTTAGGTTTGTGATCCTCTGAAAGTGCCATAGCTAGAAAAAAACAAACAGATGAACTGTCAAGCATTTGTCACAGGGAGGCACAGAATCAAAGTGACATAAATTCAGTGAGAAACCCTATGAACCAACTGTCACAGATGGCTCTGTATTAACTATAACAAAGGTTAACCAGATATTTTATTGATATGAGGAACAGAGCGATGCCAAGATTTTGCTTCATGATTTAGATTCAATAGACCAGACCATACATCAACTGATAAATGTGACATGAAAATGAAATACAAATACGCTACTTAAAATACCTACTTCCAGTATGCAATACCTTTGCCAGCTTTTGAAATAACAGCACGAGAATCACCAACATTTGCAACATACAGATGGTCACCCACCAAAACTGCAGTTGAAGCCGTTGAACCATCATCCCTGAAAGCGCTTGCTTCCGATTCCAAGAAATCTGTATCTGTTTTCTGATATGTTTCGCCTGGTTTTGTAAAATAAATTTCAAGTTTAACAGATAAACATGTTGTGGCACTAACAAGAATGGCAAGTCTACAGTAAAGTTGAAGAGAAAAATTACTTATAGCAAGCTTTGTATCTGTCAAGAAATCAGGGTGCTTGAGAAGGTTCTCAAACAAGTGCTCCCTCAAATACTCAGCAGCACGTGATCCTCCATGACCTAACCATCAAGATTTTGAAAAGAAAAACATGGTAGGCAAAAATAAACACACAAACAAAGGCCAAGATAAGAGTCCATACCGTCGAAAACACCAAACAGGCTAACAGCTTGTCCATCAATTTCAGTTAGTTTTACATCATAGAAATCCTCCATTGTAGCTCTCTTCCCTCTAAAACTTGAGTATCCACAACTCAGTTTACCATCTTCTCTGTCACAATTTTAGCATTTGTTAAGCAGGGCATCATGCCAAACACTCTCAGAATGCGTCTACAGCAGAAAAGGATAAACAAAGGTGTTCTTGTACAGCAATACATAATTTCAATGTTCAGAGCTATAAAAAATGTTTACGGGTTGTTCGATTAATCGTGATATCCCTCAGGTTGACCGGGGACACCGAGGCGACTAGCTCAACTAGGAACATAGTCATTGCCTAATCATGGTTAGTCATCCGACTCAAGCTGTTCTTTATTGGCCAGATCAACTGGGCTTAGATTTGGCTATTGGGCTGCAAATTTAGCCTGTTAGGGCTAGCATATATGTGCCCAAGACTCCACCAAAAGGCAGAGAACGGAGGCACTGGAAATCCTCTTCTCCCACACTGCCACAACTCCTCCAACTGCGTGATTCCTCTCTTCATAGGCCGTGTGCGCCTCCTTCTCTCCCGCACATGATTCGCCCTCTACTGAATAGGTCAAGCCGCCGACAAGTCCATCCCTCATTCCGCCAGCACCAGTGCTGCCCCCCTGCGCCAGCCAGTTCAAGCTGCTGCCCCTCTTCGTGAAGCTGCTCCAGGAAGATGAGCTCCTGGAATATATAGGACGACTAGGACTGACTAGGCTCGACTAGTTGGTCTGGTCGCCTGGCCAGTCCCATGACAACTAGGGTCAACTATACAATTTGTAAACATTGGCTATATGCTGTAGAGAATTGAAGCCTCATAAGATCACAAAGCAAACAGTTATTGTTATATTTGGTGCTCTAGTATCACTATGTTTCAAATAAGAATGAGTTCTATTCTACCTATAACAACCATTACAGAATGGACTCAATACATATTCTTCTTTTTAAGCTTTGCATATACTTTCATAGCAAGTACTTGGCCAATCGAATATGCCATCCAGCATTCTTCACAACTTTTGATTTTTCTATACAACACGGAAATGGGACTGAGGTCGAAGGACTTTGATAACTTGATTTTGGACAACTGTAGCCGGTTCAATCTCACTCAAGCACACAACACCCCACCCAACACCCATGCAAACAGATGAACACTACCATTTGCTTGAAAAGACATATGATAATTCTGATTGCTTAATCTGACTATCTGAGTCATCAGAGTGCAAATTTGCAAACCATATTGCTATCTGCCGACCTCTATGTGCAAGATATAGAACTGCAAAAGCCTACCTCGAGTCATTCTTTAGAAGTTGAACTATCCCTCATACTTGATTCAAATTGTCGTCACGAGACCAATACAAGTACTTGCATTGAGGTCGCTCACAAGGAGCAACTTTCATATAAATGTGACAAAGTTTTAGCACTAAAACTCTTAAACTCGATAAATTTAGAATTGAAAAACTGAAACACATCAACTGGTTCATATTTGGTGTCGCCAAAATCTTATATTTAAGTTTAATCTATATGACCTTGATGCGGTACAAGTAACCACTCACAATAATTAACATAGAGAGAAATTATCACATGTCCTTGATGCAAAGGTCATATAGATTACTTAATCTGCCTATCCAGTAAAAGGGCATCACATGTCTTTTATAAGACCTTTTCTATGACCTTGTTTTACTGGAAGGTCAAAGGGCAGCATTATTCATAGCAGTAAAATACTATAATAATAATAAATAAAAGGACTCTACATTTATGTTTGTTATTAATAAGAATGATCTATCTAAACAGGCATGGAACCAACCGTATCACATCTTAGAATAATATCATTTTAGTTCTAATATGTGGCAAGGAATAGTAACATCTTAGAATAATATCGTTTTAGTTCTAATGTGTGGCAAGGAATAGTAAAAATGTGGTGCCAAATGATTAACGATCTGTAGGAGCAAGAAGCACAAGATGCATTTGCACGTTTCATTGTTCAGGCCAATTAGTCTCTTACACTGCAGGCAATGCAAACACAATGCAAAACTGCACACAAATGCAGCATTCTACCCGTTTCAAATGCTCCATTCCGCACCACGACATGCAAGTGCCTCAAACCACACGCACATACATTACCTCTCCCATCCGCCGCTGGCGTAGCCGCCGTCGTGCGCCTGGGGCACGGCCCCCACCGTGCGGCGCTGCGGCTGCACCTGCCCCGCCACCGCCCCGGCCCCCGCCTCGGCGGCGGCGGCGGCGGCGGCGGCAGAGGCAGAGTCAGAGGAGTCCAGCATCATCCTTCCCGTGACCGCCCGGAACCCGCGCCAGCCGTGTCCGTGTCCGTGCCGGGGCGTCACGCGCACATCCGCCGCGCGGCCGCACAGGATCCTGGGCCCCCGGCGCCTGCCCGCAGACGCCGCCGCACGCAGCACCAGCGCCCTCAGGAGGCTACCGATGCATACCATCTCATGGCTGCTGACTCCACCACTCGCTTGCCCGGATGCCGCGGCCGCGCCCCGAGGCGAGATCCGCTGGTTTAATGGCTTCGGATCTGGGGAAAGGGAGGGCAGGGAGGAGGAAGCGGCGGGAGGGGACGTGATGGCCGGTGCCAGATTCCGCTACCGCCTGCCTCCTCCCCGCTACAAAAAGGCACCGGCTTTCAAGGAACTATTATCGATAACGATAATAATTGGTGCGTTGTCTGATATACTTTTCTTTCATTACAAAAAAAAAACTATGCCTAGATTAGCCGAACAGAGAAAAAAAATTGCATGTGCTACAAAAAGCTTGCAATGCTTTAGGACCTGGCAATCCACTTTACAACGAATTTTAAAAATAAATTTAGGTATAGCGCAACATCCCATAGATTATAAATATTGAACTACTGCTACGTCCCCAAAAGTTCCTGTATCCAACCTTTTTAAAATTAGAACCAATGTTTATGGAAAAGAAACATCTATTATTTTCCTTATCTTGAGCATTTCCAAGAGTTTCCAAAACTCACGACTAACTTGATTTTTTAGCAAGATTGAAAAAAATGTCTCCAACAACTTCTTTTTTCAACTACCAATCTTGCTACATTTGTTTCATATTTTTTTAGAGTTAAAATGAATTTTATGAATTTTAATAAAATCATGAATATATAAAGGGTGTTTGTTATGTTTGGATGGACCGTCCGGAAAAAATGATGGGTCCTCTAGAAAAAAGGATGGACCGTCCACTAAAACACATAAAATATATATATTGTGTGTTTTCTTGGATAGTTCGTGGAGGTGAAGCGACGGAATAGTTCGGTCGTGGAGGTGGAGCGACGAACTAGCCGTCGAGACATGTCCAGCTCGCAAAAATCAAGGTGTAAATAATTTTAGGTGCATCCGGATATCGATTTGAGTGTCGTTTGTTTCTATAGTCTCATAGTGGTTTAGGAAAGCCATTCTAGGTGTTGAACTGATCATGCATAGTGTGTCAGGAGCTCGAGCTCATCCATGGTAGTGGTGGCCATAGATATCTATGGAGCTTTGTTGTCAAGGTGATTGAGAGGGTATGGGGGGCGATGACTTGGGACTTTCTCACCATGGTAGGGAAGCTCTAACTGCAGCGAATTTGTTAGTGATGCGGATATGGGTCATCCGACGTCCCTTCAACTATATAACCAGTAATCATTGGGGTTAGGGTTTTGGTTTAGATCAATCTATCTTTGAATAGTCATCATTATCGGTTTGTGAAACCCCACATTCGAGATCCTTAGCATATATATATATATATATATATATATATATGAGTTGTCTTTTTATTTTATTCTTATTTGTGTTCTTCGATTCGCGACAGGGATTAGCCATCTCGGCGAGGTCAATCTGATTATGACGCAGTTGTTGGAGATTTGGTGCTAAGGTTATAGTGTCTGGGTCTTTGTGATCTGAAGCGGATTGGTGTGTCGCTCTCTACCAAATTGATATTATCTCTATTGGACGGAAGATCAAACCCCTTCTCTATTAAAGATACTTCTTTATGCATGCAGTCGGTCCATTGAACCACAACACCTCACTATAAAAGGGCACCAACTCATTGCCACATACCCATCAAATACTTCACCACTCATCTCTTCCACAAATATACCACTGCTTTAAAAAACAATGGTGACAAAAAAGTTTGACTCCTTCAGTCTTTGAGTGGCACGAGCGTCCAAAATGCCATTGTGGCTTTGACTCCTTAGTCCTTGATTTGCATGAACATCCAAAATGCCACTGTGGCTGGAATATTTGGACCGTGATCACATACTTCAATGTTTATTACATCTATACCTTTCTGTATCTTATTTTCCGTAACCATATTGTATTGTATTGTATAATGTTCACATAGCCTTGCACTTTCCATGAATGGGTTGATATCAACATGCCTACATGGCCCCAAGAACATCAAGTCGAGGTCAGTATCACGTGAGGATGGATCAACAATGCATCATAGAGTGCGCCAAATGATGGTTGAACAAGAGCGTAATGTTTGAGTCCAATAGATTCGTTTGAAGGGCAAGGGAGGTAAGCTATGAATGAGACACCAGTAGTTAGCTAGCGGCATGTGAAGTTGCCATAAAAAAGAAGAAGATGGACTTCAGGCTAAATAGGTGTTAGTCAGGGGCCAAAGGAGCCGGAAGATGGATTCTACGGAGCCATCTTCAGCGTATGAAAAAACAAAAAATATCCCTACTTTATCTAGTAGAATGATTGTTAAATTTAGCACTTTCAATTCCCTAAGGCATGTTAGCATTGAAGGTTGGGCTCTTCACCTGATCAACATAGATCTATACATGTCATTGCAAGTAGTGTTATGTTCTTCTTTAAGGGGCAACAAAGTGTTAATTGTTGTTTGTATATATCCTCTAACAATTTCAATTAACTTTAGTTATTGAAAAAAAGTATAATTTATTTATAAGAAGAAAAAATATACATACAAGTAGAATGACAGTTGGCCCTGTTCACCGAGAGAAATAATAGAAGGCCCCTGTTGCCACCTGCTCCTGCATGCAGTGTTGTTGTGACAACCTACTGCCATTATCGGGCAGGGTCGTGAAGGGAGAGAGAGAGAGAGAGAGAGAGAGAGTTGAGAGAGAATAGGTGAGAAAAGAGAGGATAGGAGAAAGCAAGAGAGAAAGGGAAGAGAAAGGGGCCCACGTATGAGTCCAAGCTTGACGCCAAGATCTATGGTGCCTAGCTGGTTGTCATATCACCGCTACGTCTACATTCACGTCGACGCTAGCCCACGGTCTAGTCACTAGACCAATTGACGCTGAGATGTGTAACCTCGACGTCAATTGTTATGATGCCATGATGGGGGGTCTTTTTTTAGAGGATACCATTAGGGATGTATTTGTGAAAACTTTTTTAAAAAGGGCAAAAAAAAATGGTTCACCCGATCGGAGTAAGGTGCCACGACTAGTAGACCTAGCATTATGACCTTTTTGCCGCCGTTTGAACCCTAGTTATTAGGACCGGACTGGGCCAGCGGTCCGGCCAGTAAAAGACCGAACCAGAGAGTCTACTGGTCCGATTCAATTAAAAGACCATTTATATAATCGCTAGAAACCGGTTGAACCGACCTTTTTTTTTGAACCGGTGAACCGATAGGTTCTGTATGAACCGTCCCGGTCTATGGATCTTGTCTGGTGATGTGCGTGCTGCCTCCCGCGTGTGCAACTGGCGCTGGACCCTGCCTGTCTGATACTGCCGCCTGCTGTGTGCGCGTGTGTGAGCGTGATGTGTGCATGCGTGCAGGCCTGCGAGGCTCCGTGCTCCATTTGTTGACTTTGGATGTTTTTTATTGATTTCAAAATTTAATATATTTTTCATTTGAGCTGCAAAATACATAAATAATATATCTATTTTAATTACCTTGACAAGCTCTTCACAATGGTACATTTTATCACGACATTTGAGATTATTCTCCAACATTGAATATTTGAATTACTATTTAAATTGTTTTTAGAACTTGTTAGTTTTTTTTGGGTTGACCTTGTTAAATTAAGACCTATATTGTTACGATGCGTTATGAAATATTGTTATTTATTATGTTTTGACATTCAGATTATTTGAGTTAAGAACGGTCAACAAAATACATGTTAATTTTGGAGTACCCGACTTGTGGCTATATATATATATAAAGCGGTGCAGACCTATCTTGGCACCGTGCAAGTAGTTAAACTAAATGAACCAAATGCCATACAAGCTAAGTTCAACAACTGAAGATTGTTATGAAACAAAAAAAAAAGAGCACGCTTACAAAAGAATCCTAATTTTCATGCAAAACCTTGGTCTGTGACATAATTGAAGTCATCAACAGGGCAAATTAAACACAAAACAAGGCTAATTTTTCCTTGAATCAATCACCCGCGCGCTCCCTGTCCCTGGGCACCACCAATTGAACACCTCTTTGCTGATAAGCAACAGGGCAAAGCAAAAGAAAATGCGCCATCCTATGGCACACAGCCCCAGCTCACCACGAGTCACCTCCTCCAGGCAAGCCACCACCCGTGCAGCCTGCCGAGTGCCCCAGCCGACCACCATCGTCGTGATCCTTTTCGCGCCTCCACGCAGCGTGTCCAACCGCAGGAGTGTCCAGAAACCAGCAGCATCTGCTGCATGAGCTTGATGACCACCTCCTTGTTCGTATCCCACCACTCCGGCGCCAAGTGGAGGAGGAGTCACCGGCGAACTGGCGGCGCTCGTGCCGTCGTTCCAGTTGAATAGGCACCCGCGCTTCTCCGCGTCCCGGACCAGCTCCGCCCAGATGGAGCCGCTGCCGTGCAAGGTTGCTGCGTTGCCCAGGATCCAGAGGCAGTGCCTGCAACAGGAATGGATGAATGCATGGCTAATGGCTTCTTTCCTTCAAAAGAAAAAAATGGCTAATGGCTTCAGTTAACTGAGCTGAGCTGCCCTTTTGTGCTTGTTGTATATATGTTTCATGCATGGTCTGAGATAGGGCCGGCGACAACAGCACGAACCTTGCCCCGTCAAGGCGACGTTTGCACGTCGGCGCTCGGAGAGGAAGCCGATGGATGCTTTGCTGTTGGACCTGACGGTCGAAAGGATGATGATGTCCTCCTCGCTGCCCTGGAACCCGTCGACGGAGTTGACGCGCAGAGCCAGCGGACGCATAGCCTTCACGTCAGGCAGATGACGCCCACCGAAACTCTTTGTCCTTGATTACTGAAAGCTGTGTAGTATGCGTTGGACGAAAAAATTGCCATGATTGAACACCATGATATGTAATTAGACCTCTGTAAGGGAAAAAAGTTTGAAAAAGGAACTACACTTTAAAATGGAACAAAAAAAAGAGAGAAGAACCTTCTTTCAGTTTATGCAGTATTTCCTTGATGACCGCAACTTCAGCCATATTTCGCTTGCTTCGACCAGATTCTTCCCTTCCGTCGATGTTGATGAATGAGTATGGTCCAAACATTGCACCCTCAAGGTAACTACGTTCATGGCCGCCCTGCATGACGTTAGGGCCATCCAGGATTTTGCTGCTGTAGAAACTTGTGTTTGGGAAGATGCTTATGGAAGGATGCATTCTGTACTGGATATTCAGAAGGTGCTTCTTGTGCCCCTGCAAACTTAACCTCTCAAACATGCTCCTGCCCAGCAATGCACTCGCTGCAACCTGAAACAAATACGATAGCTAAGCTCAATTGCGTTATTAATTCATATGTTCATATTCACAAGTTCAAAGAAAAAGAAAAAGAGATGTGCAGTCTGCAACTCCATATGGCACCTCTCATGAAAAATGTACGTACCTTGCTTTTGACAGTTGCTGGTAGTTGGCACTCGTCCCCAATAAGAACAGCATGCTTGAGCCCATAGAGCTGCAAGGGGATCAGGGACTCGCATTCCTTCAGCTGAGCTGCCTCGTCGATGAGAAGCAAATCCATTCTCTGACCTAGCATCTTCGCCGATCCTGACACCGTGCAAAAAACCAGGGAGGCGCTTTCAAAGCAGAATTCCATGATCTGTTTCTCAGAGCGTGTTAGTGGAAGCTTGAGACCTCGGTTAAGAGCTCTGGTGAGGAATAGGATGTCCACCTTGTACCGCTCAAGTTTTTCATTGCATGCTTCTCTCTCATTCCCAGAACACATACAACACATCCAATCAAGCAACCTGCTGAACCCTTGGAGCATGTCAATCAGCGCAAAAATGTTGATGTAGTTGCTCTCCATAATGATGGCTCTGGGCACGTGAAGCATGATTGTTCTGAAGCAGCTGCTCAGCCTCTGCAAGATCTGATGGAAACGTGACCTGCCAGTAAACGTCACTTGGTTTCTTCTCCGATCTTCATGGAGCCACCATCTCGGTCGTCCACTTAGAAATACCTCCACCGAACGAAGGCACTGCCTCCAGCCCGTGTCCGGCGAGAAGCAGGCCCTGAGTCTGTTCAGGCGAGTGTCGAGGAAGATGTCATCCAGAGAGCTCCCAGTGGCAATGGACATGCGCTGCCTGTTGCCGAAAAGAAGCAGATCGCCGAGGCAGCCTCCGCCGTCGTCGCTGGCGCCGGAGGGGTGCTGCTGTTTCCTCAGCTCGAGGAGGCGGGACGCGACCTGGCGGATGGCGGTGTTGGTCGGCGCGCACGTCAGGACGCGGCAGCCTGCTGCGCTCTGCTGGCTCATCAGCAGTAGCAGCACGCTGATGGTCTTGGTCTTGCCTGAGCCTGAACGCGGATAGCCTCGTCGCCAGCACGGCGGCGGCGGCGACGCCGGCAGCCTCTCGGCTTGGAGTGGAGCTCAGGAACGACGTGCTCTGGCCGGAGATCAACAATACACACGGCCGATAAATAAAATAGAAATAGGTGGCGAGAATGAGATGAGAGCAGAATTACAGACGTATGTAAAAGAAAAATGCAAGATCAGTGCAGACTGCAGAGCACTCACCATGTCATGCCCATCGTCGACGTCTCCGGCGACCACCCTGACAAGCGCAGGTTTCCTCTGCACCGCGGCGGCGTAGTCGAGGCACCGCCAGATGCGCTCGTAGGGTATCAGACTGATCAAACTGACACCAAACGCGTAACGCGTCGAGGCTTGCTGCTCAAGTCTCTCAGACGCCGCCACCATCTCCAAGGCCAGCGCACTGTCGTTGGCATACCTGACGTGCGCGAGGCAGCATGAGCGACCGTCGCGCGTGAGGTCAGCCGGCCGCCGGCACGGCGACGTCGCGTCCGAGAGAAGGACGACGTCGCCGGTGCACGGGAAATCACGAGCCCCATGACGGCGGCCGCGGCCGCGGGCGACGATGAGGCGGTACATGGACGGGGAGGCTTGCGCGTCGCCGGATTTGTCCTTCCGGACGGGAAGGGCTCGTACGGCGTCGATGGGGAAGTGACGGCTGGACGAGAGCGCGTCCACTAAGTTGGTGCTCATTTCCTCTCGCATCTCCTCCAGGAGCGGCAGCCTGAATGCCTCCAGGTAGTCCATCAGCCCGGAGAACCTGTCAGGGATCGTCTTCACCTGAAGCATTGGATGATTAGTTTCAAAGCAGCAATCAGTGCTGCAAAAGTCCACAAGTAAAATCAAAGCGACCATGAACAAGGAGTAGCTAGCTAGCTAGCAGCAGCACAAGAGCTAGTAGGATCTCGCAGGATGGAGAAGGAACCTTGTCTGCGAAGAGGTTGTGGTTCATGATATCGTGGAAGGACCAGGAGAAGATGAGCCTGACGAGATCGTGTCCCGGATCAGGGGAGCTCTCACCCCTCGATGTGTTTCGCTCCCACATGATCTGCGTTGAGCCCTTCACTTCACCCATTCTGCGCGAGGTTCTTGGCCATGTTTGGCTGTGCAACTGTGCATGAGTATACACTATACAGAGCTCTTGCTGGAGACTGATGGAGTAAGCGTGGCGCCGGATCGACTTCCTAGGATACAACGGGGCGCATCATTTTGATCTTTTTCTGGTTTCGAGGACGAGGCGGCGGGGCGGCCGTTCGTCCCCTCGGCTTCCGCCAGTGTTTACTACGTACAAGATCTTGTTTAGTAAAAAAAAAAAGATTTTTTATCGCATCAAATCTTTAGACGCATGTATAGAGCATTAAATATAGATAAAAAATAACTAATTATACAATTTATATATAATTTGTGAGACGGATCTTTTGAGCTTAGTTAGTCTATGATTAGACAATATTTATCAAATACAAACGAAAATATAGTGTCCATTTTGCAATTTTTTTTTACAACTAAACAAGGCTTTAATAACTTTGTACCAAATTGTTGGACATTTTTTATGAAATTCTATCGAATTGCTAAGGGCCTGTTTAGATGCAGCTAAAAAATCAAAACATTTGAAGAAATGAACACTTTTTTGGAAGGATGGATCTAAACAGGGCCTGTAAAACTTGGGTTGTAAAGATTTAGAATTTGGGACCCTAGAGACCCAAAACTATGTAAACTTGCTTAGGGGCCCAAGTTGGACGTCGTATACCCCCAACTAATGAACCAAATCAAGCATTAAAGAGGGCAAATCTGTCTTATGTGTTGCAGAGAAAAAAAAAATAGGAAGCATCTAAACACATATTTGGAATGTAAGGTTTACAGCCAAAAGTTTTGGAATATAAAGATTTGGGATCTAACCAGGGCCTAAATGGTTTTTACCTATTTATATATAAAATTGTTTTATTCGGCATACCCTAAGCAAAAATTTTGGCTCTGCCACTGCACATATGTAACTATAGCAAATAGTATTTAATTATAGAGTAACTAAGTTCAAATGATTTATCTAGCAAAATACATGTAAATTGTGCAGTTAGTTATTTTTTAATATATTTTTAATGCTCTATGCATGTGCCCAAACATTTGATGAGATGGAGTGAAAAGTTTTTGGATGGAAAGTAAACAAGGCTTAACAATAAAAAAGTTTCTTATAGACAAATAAAATACTACTATTATAGCTCGGCTCTTACAATTTGGCTAATAGTCAAATACTTAGCTCTATTATTAGCTTTGCTCTTAAGACGTCCCAACAACACTTTGAAATCGGCAAGCGTTCGTGTGGGACTGAAAACATAAATAAATTTATAGCTCACATATATGGGGCAGAGTGACAGAAGCAACAAGTTTCATACGAGTATGGCCTTGTTTAGTCCTAAAAAAAATTATAAAAAAAATTCAGGATTCTTGTCACATCAAATCTTACGACACATTTATAAAATATTAAATAAAAATAAAAATAATAACTAATTGTACAGTTTACTTGTAATTTGCAAGATGAATTGTTTAAGTCTAATTAGTTCATGATTAGATAATATTTGTCAAATACAAATGAAAGTGTTATAGTGTCTATTTTGCAAAAATATTAAAACTAAACAAGGCCTATGTGACGAGATTCTGGTTAGCGTTCAAATTTTTAATATTTCTTCTTTGTCCACGTATAGCTGGTATTTATTGGGGACGCTCTAAGATACAACCCATTGAAATACGAGAGATTTTACAGCGCTTGAAAATAATTAGAACCATCCGTTTGGCTAAATCGGATGGTTAAGAAACGGGAAGAACCTACTAAGAGGAACTTAAGTTGTGGGCCAGAACCAAGACTTAATGGACCCGGAACCAGCTCTAATTAAATCGTGGAGGGTAAAAAGGTACTTCTGTGTAGCAACGACATTAAGTTGTGTTAGGGCACTTACAATGCAGACTCTATCATAGAGTCTAAAGTTATTTATTACCTCGAACAATGTGGACTTGGAGTCTAAATAAGACTTGGAGTCTTATTTTTTCTACCTCTTTCTTCAATAAATATGCTGCCAC